>Ga0164290_1000005_pt1:0-145000 | contig 1023976 bp, 919 predicted proteins | sample Micstemetagenome_FD_108782 | JGI IMG/M metagenome (GOLD analysis project Ga0164290, IMG submission 108782) | Contaminated culture microbial community from soil near Moab, Utah, USA - Microcoleus steenstrupii SON62 (Illumina Assembly) | ecosystem: Environmental > Terrestrial > Soil >...
GAGTGTGGTTCGCGCCGTGGACGGAGGGCGACATCGCCGCCTACGTGGCGACGGGAGAGCCGATGGACAAGGCCGGCGCCTACGCCATACAGGGCGGTGCGTCGAAATTCGTCGAGCGGATCGAGGGATGCTACTTCAACGTGGTCGGACTGCCCGTCGAGTTGGTGTGGCGTCACTTGCGGCGGATGATCGAGTGACCTACCAGCGGACCGCCGGATAGCGCTCCCGCAGCCAATCGACGAACTTGTCCGGGACGGCCATGGTCGAGAGGCGGCTTTGGCGGACCAGGGCGAAGTCCTCGAAGAGTCCCGAGGCCTTGACCTCCTTGAGGCCGGTGGGCGGGTCCAGGCGACAAACGTACTCGATATCGACAAAGGCCGATTTCGGGTCCTTTGGGTCGTCCTGGGCGGGCGTCAGCACTTTGGCCAGACCGACCACAGCGGAAATACCGCCCGAGTGGTAGATAAGCACACGGTCGCCGGGTTGCATCTCGCGGATGGCGCGGACGGCCTGCGGGTTGCGGACGCCGGTCCACGCGGTACGCCCCTCTCGCTTCAAGTCGTCGATCGAGTAGACCTCGGGCTCGGATTTCGCCAAAAAATAACGCATGAACAATCGCCTCCAACTCTATGAATCCGGGGCGAAACCGCCGATAAGCGGATCGTCGGCCGGATGCGTGTAGTATACTTGCCCTACAGGAAGGACTGCGCCATCGCCCCTGGAAATTCGCCGGCCGGTTCGCGAATTCACATCCCATGACCCGCGCTTTACAGACTCTCTTCTGGACTTTGGCCGTTTCGGTGACCTTCGCCCAGGATCCCCCGAAGCCGGAGGAGCAAAAGCCCGCCGAGCAAGCGAAGCCCGCCGCATCCGACGAGCGTCCCGGCGAGGTGAAAGCCGATACGCCGGTGGCCGCCGCCGTCGACCCCAAGAGCTATGTCATTGGCCCGGAGGACATTGTTCAAATCCGGGTGTGGCGCGAAAACGAACTTTCGGGCCTGTACGCCGTGCGCCCCGACGGCAAGATCAGTATGCCACTCGCGGGTGAAATCGAGGCGGCGGGCGCGACTCCCGAGGTTCTCAAGGAACGAATTTTGACCGCCTTGCTGCAGTTTATGAACAAGCCGGAAGTCATGGTGGAAATCCGGCAGGTGAACAGCAAGCGTTACTTCATAACCGGAGAAGTCGGGCGCCCCGGCGCCTATCCCTTGGTCACTCCGGCCACGATTTTGGAGGCGCTAAGCAACGCGGGCGGTCTGCGAGAGTTCGCCAACGGGAAGAAGATCGTCGTGATGCGCGGCGGCGAGCGGTTGAAGTTCAACTACCGCGAGGTAATCAAAGGAAAGAACATGGAGCAGAATGTGACACTCAAGCCGGGCGATCACATTATCGTTCCTTAACAATGGTTCCGCGCCGGTCCGGCGAGCTTGGTTTGCGCGTAACGGAATAGTACGAGGCGAACCGCCAGTCTAGTCCGGAACGGTCCAGTGGCGGAAATTCTTGAACTGGGCGGCCTGGGTCGAAGAGACTCGGAGACCGAACCCGAGCCGGTCGGAAGACCGGAACGATAGAGGAGACGACCGATGCAACCCGCTGTCCAAGATCCCATGAACGTGCCGCGCCGGGCGCTCGATGTCGAAGACTATATCGACATCCTGCGGCGCCATCGGGGCTGGATTCTGGGGCCGATGCTGGCCTGCATCGTCGTCGGCGTGGTGGCGGCGTTCCTTTGGCCCAATACCTACGTCTCGTCGGCCACGGTACGCGTGATTCCGCCGCAGGTGCCGGAGCGGTTCGTGTCGCCCAACGTCAACCAGGAAGTCAGCCAGCGTATCAACTCGATGTACCAGTCGATCACGAGCGTTCAGTCGCTGACGAATATCGTGAACGTCTACCAGCTTTACCCGCGCGATCGGAAACGGCTACCCATGCAGGACGTGGTAGAGCAGATGCGGAAAGACATCTCGATTCAGTTCCTGGGTCAGTCCGGGCAAGGCGCGCAGCGGCAGTTGCAAGCGTTCTCGATTTCCTACGCGTACGAGAACCGGCTGGTGGCGCAGAAAGTAGTTCAGGAACTGGTCTCGCGGTTTATCGACGAGAACATCCGCACGCGCGCCAACCAATCGGTCATGACGACGGACTTTCTGCGCGACCAGTACGACCAGCGCAAGCGCGATCTAGAAACGATCGAACAGAAACTCACCAAGTTCCGGCAGGAGAATCAGGGCCGGATGCCGGAAGAGCGGATGAACAACCTGCAGGCGATCAACATGATCGAGAACCGGATCGCGAACCTGAATTCGACGATCAGCCGCGCCAACCAGGACAAGCTGCTGCTCGAATCGCGACTGTCCTCGTTGCGGGACCAGTTGAAACTCGCCTCGGTGCCCGAATCGGCGCAGAAGATGGAGACCGCGAAAAACGACCGGCTGGCGCTGATCGAGCGGGACATCATGACGGCGGAGACGCGCTTGGAGGCGTTGAAACAGAGCTACAAAGAGACGCACCCGGACGTCCGGACGCTGACGCAGAACATCGCCGTGCTTAAACGCACGCGCGACCGGATGATCGCCGAGGAGGCTTCGCAGCGGATGCAGACGGAACGGGCCCTAATGTCCGATCCGAAGGCGGCGGCGCCGGTTTCGTTGCCCCGGGAGGCGCGCGGGATGGAGGCGGAAATCGCTACCGTTACCGGCCAGATCGAGGCGCGCAATCTCGAAATCGATAACGCGCGGAAGGAGATCGAGGTCGCCGACCGGAGTATGCGTCAATACCAGGCGCGCCTGGAAGCGACGCCGACCGGTACGGGCCAGTACGAAGAACTCCTGCGGGAGCGGACCACGGCCCAGACCCGGTACGAGGAAATGCAGTCGAAGATGAGCCAATCGCAGGCGGCCACCGAACTCGAGAACCGCAAGCAGGGCGAAACGCTCGAATTGCTGGACGCGGCCAGCTTGCCGATGACTCCCACGCAGCCTAAGCGTCCGCTGATTATCGGCGGGGCGGCGGGCGCGGGCCTGGCTCTCGGTTTGTTCCTGGCGGCGGCGCGAGAATTAAAAGACACGACGCTCAAGAATCTAAAGGACGTGCGCGCCTACACGCAATTGATGATCCTGGGCAGCGTGCCCCTACTCGAACACGATCTGGTGGTCCGCCGCCGGCGGCGGCTCGGCGTGCTGGCCTGGACGACGGCCTGCCTGGCGGGCGCGGCGATCATGGCGGGCTCCGTGTTCTTCTACTACGTGAACAACACCTAATGCCAACGACCCGCACGAACCAAGGAATCCGCCCATGAGCCGAGTACACGACGCGCTGCGCAAAGCCGAGCAGATGGCCGCCCAAAACGCGGCCCGGACGGCCCCTCCGCCCGAGGTGGAGGAGACCGTCGAGGAAGCCGTGTCGCGTTTCGCGCATTCTACGGCGACGGCGGTCGCGGAGCCCGAACCGGAGCCCATAGCGGCGACTATCGCCGTCGAACCGGAACCGCCGGTGTCGACGCTACCGCCTCTGTTCACTCCCCCCGCGCCGCCCAAGCCTTCCGCGCCGGCGATTCGCACCTCCACCGTCGCGATCCTCGACGGCGGGTCGATCGAGATCGAGGGCCTAATCGGGCGGATCGAGGAAGTGGCCTTTACGCCTTCGCCCGACGCCCATCTGATCGACGCGTCCCGTCCGCACGAAGCGCCCACCGAAGAGTTCCGTACCTTGCGGACTCGCCTGAACCATTTGCAGAGCCTGCAACCGATCCATTCCGTGGTCGTCACCAGCCCCTCGCCCGCCGAAGGAAAGTCGATGGCGGCGGTCAACCTGGCGCTGGCCGAGGCGCACCTGGCGGGCAACCTGACCTTGCTCGCCGATTTCGACTTCCGGCGGCCGGTGGTGCACCAACTGTTCCAGATTTCGCGATCGCCCGGCATCACCGATTTTCTGTTGGGCAAGGCGCCCATCGAGGATTGCATCAAGAAAATCGCCGGGACCAACCTCTACGTCCTGCCCGCGGGGGAGGCGGTGATCAACCCGCTCGAGCTGCTCAACCTGGCGCGCGTGAGGGAACTCGTCGCCGTCATGCCGAAGGTCTTCAACTGGGTGATTCTCGATTCGCCTCCGCTACTGTTCGCGGCGGACGCGTCGCTACTAGGCACGATGTGCGACGGCACGATTCTCGTGGTCCGCATCGGCCGGACGACCATCGACTCGGTGACGCGCGCGGTGAATTCGCTGTGCGAGAACAACGTACTGGGCATCATCGTCAATGGCGCGCGGCGCGGCGAACTGTACTCGAAGTACACGTATTACCACAGCTATTACTACACGAAGCCCGACTGACGTTTCCCGACTGACGCTTAAGGTTTGGCGGCGGCCACGTCCAACACCGCTTCATACAGGAACCGCACGAAGTTGTGTAGCGAACGCTCGGCTATTTTTTCGTCGTCGCCGTGCGCGCCGCCGCCCGATTCCGCGTCCTTCTCGTCGATCAGCGGGCCGACGCCGTAGCTCGGCACGCCCTTCGCTCGTGCGAGCGACATATCCGTCGCTCCGGTCAGCATCGTAGGCAGCACCGCCGCGCCGGGATACATTCTCTTCGCCGTGCGCTCCAACACGCGGAACATTTCCGAATCGAGCGGCGACGCCGGGGGTGCGGGCCGTCCGGCCGCCTGCTGGCGAACCTCGACGGCTTCGTCGGCGATCACGCTCTTCACCATCGCGAGAAACTTCGGCATGTCCTCGTCGGGCAGCGCGCGTACGTCGAGGTCGGCTTCGGCGTCCGACGGAATCACGTTCACCCGGAATCCGCCCTTAATCACCGTCGGCGAAATCGACGTTCGCAGCATCGAGTTGTGCCGCAATTCGTTCTTCGCGAGATACGCCTCTACCGAAGCGCGTTTCGATTCGTCGAACAGGCCGTTGTAGCGCTCGCGCGCCTCGGGCGAGGAGATTCCGGCGAGCCGCTCGAAGTACGTGCGCGTGATGTCGTTCAGCTTCATCGGCGGATTCCAGGCGGCCACTTTGCCGACGGCCGTCGCCAAGTGCGCGATCGCGTTGTCGGGACGGGGCACGCTGCCGTGACCCGCCACGCCTTTCGCCACCAGCTTGAGCCGGCGCGGAACCTTCTCGGCGGCGGCGAAGGTCACGGTAAACGGTTGGCCGTCGCGCAACACGCCGCCCCCGCCTTCGGCCAGAACGAACTCCGGCGCGATTTCGTCCCAATGTTTCGCGACGACGTGCTGCATGCCCGCCAGCGCCCCGCCCTCTTCGCCCGATTCGGCCAGGAAGATCACGTCGCGGTCGAGTTTGACGCCGCCGCGCTTAAGCAGCAGCATCGTCATCAGACAAGCGACGACGTTATCCTTGTCGTCGAGCGTGCCGCGGCCGAACACGTAGCCGTTCTTGCGGTCGCCCGAAAACGGCTCGAACGTCCACTTCTCGCGCTGGACGCCCACCACGTCGGTGTGGCCCATGATCAGGATCGGCTTCTTCGCGCCCGAGCCGCGAATGCGCGCCAGCAGGTTGGCGCGGTCCGGTTCCGCGATCAGCATCCGGGTCTCGATACCCGCCTGGTCGAGGACTTTCTTGAGATACTCGGCGGCGACCGTTTCGTTGCCGGGCGGATTCGAGGTGTCGAAGCGAATGAGGCGGACAAAGTGTTCGAGCGTCTCGGATTCGATGGCGGTCCAATTCTGAGCGACGGCGGGCGCGGCGGCGAGAACGCACAATACCGTATAACGATATGGCATGCGATACGGTAGCATGAGGGCATGGCTGTCGCAAGACCGAAGAAGCCCGCCATGCGGAAGATTACCGTGATGGTGCCGGAAGAGCTTCTAGAACGCGCGATGCGGGTGAGCGGGCAAGGCATTACGCCTACCATCGTCGAAGGCCTCGAAAAAGTCGGTGTCGCCGAGTATTACGAAAAGGTGCTGGCGATGCGCGGAACGGTCAAACTTAAGCCCTTACCCTGGCTCAGAGAAGACTAGTTTGGTTTGCGCCGATACGAACGTCTGGATCGCTTTTCTCGCGGGCGAGAAAAGCGCCGACACCGAAACGCTGGCGATCGCGCTGCGCTTCCGGCAAACGATGCTCGCGCCGCCCGTGGTCGCGGAACTGCTGAGCTACCCGGAACTGACGGAAGTCGATCGAAATTATCTGGCCGGCGTCACGCGATTTTCGATCCTCCCCGGTTTTTGGGATCGCTCCGCGAAATTGAGAATGAACCTGATTCTGAGCGGCAATCGCCCAAAACTCGCCGATACCTTGATCGCGCAGGTCTGCATCGACCATCGAGTGCCGCTCCTGACGCGCGATCGAGGTTTCTCCGTTTTCGCGAAACACGCCGGACTCGCCCTAGCCAAGTAATCGCAACCGGTCAGCCGCCCGCGCGGTAGGCCATATCGAGAATCTCCATCACGTGGTAGGCGCGCTGCCCGTTGCCGAAGCGTTGCGCGCCCGCCCGGATTTGGAGTAGGCAGCCGGGGTTGGCCGTCGCCACCGCCTCGGCTTTCGTGGCGTTAACGTTACGCATTTTCGATTCGAGAATTTGCATCGCCATTTCGTTCTGAACGACGTTGTAAATTCCCGCGCTGCCGCAGCAAACGTCGCTCGCCATCATTTCGACCAACTGCAACCCCGGCACGGCGCGGAGCAACTGGCGCGGCGCGGAACGGACTTTCTGTCCGTGCGCCAAATGGCACGAGTCCTGATACGTCACCTTCATCTTGACTTCGCCCATCTTCGGGTTTAGTTCGATCGACGCGAGAAACTCGTTCACGTCGCGCATCGATTTCACCCATTCGCGGGCGCGCGACGAGTAAGCGGGATCGTGTTCGAGTAACTCGTCGTACTCCTTCAAAGTCGAGCCGCAGCCGCCCGCGTTGGTGAGAATCGCGTCGAACCCTCCGCCGAGCACCGCGTCGATATTGATGCGCGCGAGCTTTCGGGCCTCGTCGCGAAATCCGGCGTGCGCGTGCAGCGCGCCGCAGCAATTCTGCCCCGCCGGAACGTGCACCTCGCAGCCGTTCTTTTGGAGCACGCGAACCGTGGCTTCGTTCAAACGAGCGAAAAACACGTTCGCCATGCACCCGGCGAGGAAAGCGACCTTGTGACGCCGCTCGCCTTCGGGGGGGAAGACTTTGCCGATCGAGCCGTAGAACGTCGGCATTTCGGCGTCCGGCGCGAGCGCTTCGGCGCGTCCCATCGCACCAAGGAGTTTCAGTACGCCCGACGCGCGCACCAGTCGTTGCAGGCCGGAGGCGCGGTAAATCCAAAGCTTTAGCCCAACGACTTGGAGCAAGAAAGGAGAACTTAGAAGCTTCGTGAAGACAAACGATTCGACGGCCTTTCGCCAGAGCGGCTTCGAAACCCGGGCTTGAATTTCGGTCCGCGCCGCCTCGATCAAACGCCCGTAAGGCACGCCCGACGGACAGGCGGTTTCGCAGCCGCGGCAGCCCAGGCACAGCCCCAGGTGCTCCAGATACTCGGGCGAACTTACCGGCGCGCCGCCGGTCGCCACCTGGACCATCTGATAAATTCGACCGCGCGGCGAATCCATTTCGATCCCCAACTCGCGGTACGTCGGGCAGGAGTTCAGGCACAACCCGCAGTGGACGCACTTATCGAGATCCTTCTGCGCCGGTGCGTCCGGGTGCCGGTTCGCCAGCACCGGAAGTGCGTATTCAGATGCGGCCATGTAGGGCTCCTCGATTTAGCGATCCGCGCGGATCGAACATGTCCTTGATGCGCCGCATGAGGGCGAACTCCGCACCGTCGCTCGACCAAACTTCCGGTTCAGAACCGTTCCCGAACAGATAGGTTACTCCGCTACCGGCGCGGGCGAGCGCGGGTCCGTCCCAGTGCCGGAGAGTGCCGGCCAGCTCCATAAGCGGGTGACGGCGCTCGGTGACCCAGTCCATGCCGAGCCGCTGCGGCGTCAACTCGCGAATCGCCTCCCAGACGGCGGGATCGGCGACGGAGAACTCCGGCAGTTCTCGCGCGTAGCGGTCGAGCACGGCCGGACTGCCTCCGGCGTCGAGCAGCAGGCACCAGCCGTCGAGCCCGCAGACTCGCGCCACCGCCGGACTCAGCAAATCGATCGCGGCGGGCTGTAGCGGGCCGGTCAGGATCGCGTCGCGCCGAGCCACGGCCCCGTGGAGCGAGTCGCTCTGAAACAAAAACGTTCGCGACTCCGGCGGCTTCGGAGTCAGCTTGAAGTTCACGCTCGCGATGGCGGCGAGCGTTCCCCGGCTGCCGATCAGCAGTTTTCCCATGTCGAGCCCGGCGACGTTCTTCACCACCATGCCGCCCGTGGTCGCGATTTTTCCGTCGAGCGTGGCGAACGACATGCCGATTACGAGATCTCGCGCGGTGCCGTACAAACGCCGCCGCGGGCCGGGCCGGTTGGACGCGACGACTCCGCCCACGGTCGCCGACGCGGCGAGCGGAGGGTCGAGCGGCACCATCATCCGGTTCTCGTCGAGCAGCCGCGACAACTCGGCGTAGGGCAGCCCCGCCTCGACGGAGATCGTCAGATCCTTGGGCTCGAAAATCAAGACCCGGTTCAGCGCGCGCGTCGAAACCACGGTATCCGCTTCGGGCCGCATCTTCGTAAAATTGCCGCCCAGCGCGATGGTCCGGCCTTGTCCGGCGGCGGTGGCGAGGGCGTCCGCGAGTTCCGCGGGCGAGGCAGGCGTAAGCACGAAGTTCTAGTGTACTTGCGCGAGGTCGAAGACGAACAAACGGCTGGGACCGTCCTCCGGCAACAAGTAGAGCTTGCCGCCGTGGATCGCCATCCCCTCTTGCGTAAAGAGCACGCCGCGATCCGTACGTCCGACCGTTACGCGCTTGCGCAAGGCCAGCGTGACGGGATCGAGCCAATCGATCGCGGCGATGCCCGAGGCGACCAAGTCGTCGCCTACGATCTTCATGTCCTGGTAGCGCGTCGGGTGCGGATTGTCGCGCCGCTCGCCCGAGCCAACGTCCTGGAACTGGCGCGCGTCCCAATTGGCGGCGATTAATCTGCCTTTCCAAACAGCGATCGCGCCCAGATGATCGGCCGCCGAGAAGGTGACTTTCGGCTCGAACGAGACCTTATCCACTTCGACCACGGTCGCCGCGCTGCGAGGTCTGTACTCCGCCATCGGCACCCAGATCGAAGTCCCGCTCGCCGAAATTCCGCCGGGGTGATATTGCTCGCCGCGCGTCAAATCGACGCTGCGAAGGTGTTTGCCGCTGTCGAGAACGAACTCGTGCAGCAGGCCGCGCTTTTCCTTGCGACGCACCTCGCTGACCCAGAGAAGCTTGCCGTCGGTATCGATCCCTTGGACGTGATCGAGTTCGGCCTTTAGTTCGACGACACGCTCCGGCGCGGGCAGTTCGAGCGCGAGCAGCAGGAGGGTGGAGAGCACCCTCCCATCTTAGAAAAGCGCTAGAACCGCAGCCGGATGCGCAACTCGATTTGGCGCGGATCGAGCGTCGCTAAGCCGTAAGTGCCGAAGCTCTCGTTCTGGATCATGCCCGGAACGACGCCGCGAGACGGATTCGCCGCCGTGAAGACATTGCCGCTACCCGCGTTCAACGTGCCGGTGAACTGCGAGCGGTTCCACAAGTTGGTGGCTTCCGCCGAGAACGTCATTTGCAGGCGCTCGACAATCCGGAAGTCTTTTTGCACGCTGAGATTGTGGTTGAGGTAGGCGCGGCCCCGGATGTCGCCGTAACGTAGCGCCGAGCTTCCGAACCAGTAGATGTCCGGGACGATATTGCCGTTGGGGAGCGTCGCCACCCGCCCCCGGAACGCGTCCGGATTGTACTTCAGGAAATTGAACCGCCCCACCGTCATCTGGCGGCCGCTGGGCAGCGTCACCGTGCGGTCGGCGATGTTCGGGGAATCGTACCAGCGCTGCAGATTTTGCGGCACCTCGATATCGACGCCCTCGACGCGATCGCAGAGGCCGTTGAGCGAACCGCATCCGCCGAAACCCTGTTGCGGCTGGCCGGACTGCAGGAACAGCACGTTGCCGAACTGCCATCCGCCCGCGACCGCGTTACCGAACTTGCCGAGGTCGAAACGGCGTCCCTTGCCGAACGGGACTTGATAAACCACGGTCGCTACTAGGCGGTGCGGAATGTCGTTGGTCGAGATCGCGTAGGAGTTGCGGTAATTGCGGCGATCGATATTCCCCGCGTTGAAGCCCCCGTTCTCCGCGAAATTGTTGTTCTGCAGTTCGGGGTTCGACATATCGAGCGACCGCGACCACGTGTAATGCACGTTGAAGAGCAACCCGTTCGTGTAATTCTTCTGCAAACTCACCATCAGCGAGTTGTAGGAAGAGAAGCCGACGAAGGTTCCGATCAAATTGCCCGTGAACAGGGGATACGGAAGCAGCGACTCCCGCAACGGGATATTCGGATTGCGCAGGTTGCCGTTGTATTGGATCGTGCCGGTGGGGTTGAAGGGATTCGGCACCAACTGCGTCGCGGGATTGTTCCCGTTCGTCGCGATGTAGGTATTGCGCCAACTTTGGAGCAGCGAATCCGGGAACAACTGATCGGTATTGGCGCCGAAACGGCCCATCAGCAAACGATAGCCCCGGCTGCCCGAGTAACCGACGCTCAACTGGTAGTCCTTCGCGAGCTTCTTTTCGACGAAGAAATTCCACTGGATCACCTTTGAGTTATTGAAGTCCTCGCGGTCGAAGCGCGGCTCGTTGCCACCCGCGCCGTAGTATTGCGGGGCGTCGTTATTCGCGCCGATCAGCGGGATGAGCGTGTTGACCTGGTTGAACGGGGCGAGCAGCCGAGCCTGAGGATTCGGCCCGTATTGCAACGCGTTCGGAGCGCTTAGCACCGGCGAGAAATTCTGGTTGCCGTAGTAGTAGGGACCGCCGTAGTAACCGGTGTTGGTTGGCAGGAAGTTAACGCCCGCGCCCGCCCGGATCACCATCGTGTCGGTGACACGCCAAGCGATACCGGCGCGAGGACCGAAGTCGAACATCGGCGTTTCGTAGAGACCGCGATCGCCGCTCACGCCGGGGAACCAGAGGCGGCCCGGAGTGCCCGCCGTCGTCCCGCGATAGCTGAACGAACTCGCGCGATTGTAGCGTTCGGAGGGCGACGGCTGGATGTCGTAGCGCAGCCCTAGGTTGACCGTTAGCCGGTTCGTCACGCGCCAGTCGCTTTGGCCGTAAAACGCGAGATACTTCGCCGAAAGCGCCATCAGCACCGCGTTCTCGCCCGCCGCCACGGAACCCGCGCCCAACAGGTAGCTCGCTAGACCGCTGCCCGACCGCTCTGCGGTGACGTTGTTGATGTTGTTCGCCGTAGGTCCGAGTATGTTCCCGGTCGTGAACCCGTTGCCGCCGAGGATGTTGAAGCTCCCGCGCGCGTCCGAGTAATTCGACAAGTAGTTGCGGAACTCGCCGCCCCACTTATGGGTCCACTTACCCGCCGTTTTGGTGACCGAGTAGACGATATTCCAGTTCGTCTGGCGCTCGATTTTGGCGAGATACGCGGTTTGGTTCAGCGGCGCGATGCTCGACCACCCCCCGCCGAAGCCCGTGATTTCGGGATACGCGCCCGCCAGTCCCACCGCGCTCAACCAGTCCGAGGGAAGGCCGAAGTCGCCGTAGTTCAGATCGCTAAACGTACTCGCGCGATTATCCGCCGCCACGCGCGTCAGCCCGACGCGAATATCGGCGACGAGCGTGGGGTTGATGATCCAGGTGTCGCCGATCGACGCGTAATAGTTCCGATCGCCGTTCACCGCGCCGATAAAGCCGCCCTGCTGAATGTAGGCGCGCGTCTGGTCGCCCCAACCGTTCGGCGAGGCGATGGAGGCGAGGTTCGCACCGCCGGTGAAGTATAGCGAGTGCGACTTCAACCGATGGTCGAAGCGCGCGTTGGTGGAGTTCCGCTCGAACGAACGAATCGCGCGGTTGTAGAAGTTGTTGGTGTTAAGCACCGGATCCTGCGGCGCGCGGTTAGGCGCCGGAAACTCGTTGGCGAACCGGCGCGTGATGGGGTTGATCCGGCTGGCCGGAATCGTCGCGTTCGGGAAGAGTTGCCGCTGCCACTGATTGACTCCGACGCTCGTAACGTTGAACGGATCGTAGACCTGCACCGGCAGAAACTGGCCCGCGACGTTGGCGCGGGTGTTCGAGAAGTTACCGTTGCGCTCGATTTCGGTCGGCACGGTCCGCAGGTAATCGAGCGCGTTGTTGAACCGCAGCCCTTCGTAGGAGACGAAGAAGAAGGTCCGGTCTTTGCCGTTGTAAATCTTGGGCAGCAGGATCGGTCCGCCGAACGTCGCCGAATAGTTCTGCACCTTGAACGGGGCGCGCGCGATCCCCTGCGCGTTGTTGCCGAACGAATTCGCGTTCAGCGCCTCGTTGCGCAGGCGGAACTGTCCGGAACCGTGAAATTCGTTGGTTCCCGACTTGGTGGTGAAGACCACCGTGCCTTGCGAACGCCCGTATTCGGCGCTCATGTTGTTGATATTGGTCTTGACTTCCTGAATGCCTTCCGTGTTCGGCAGGATCGCCACTTCGTTCCACGCCGACGCCTGGATCGAAACGCCGTCGAGCTGAATGTCGTTGGTGAACGAATTGCCGCCGTTCACCGAGAAGTTCGAGAGCGCCCGCCGCCCGTCGGTACCGATGCCGAAGCTCGCCGCCGTTTGGCTGGAATTCATCGACTGCCGCGCCACCACGCCCTGGGTCAGCACGGCGTAATTCAGCGGGTTGTTGTTGATGTTCGGAATCGACCGGATGACCTCCTCGGTCACCGTGTTCACCACGCGGGAGCTTTCCGTTTGCAGTTCCAGAGCCTGCCCGGCCACCGTCACCGAAGTCTCGACCGCGCCGACTTCGAGTTTGAGATCGACGCGGACGGTCTGGCCAGTCGCCAGGTTTATGCCGGTCTGCGTGACCGTCTTAAAGCCCGATTGGCGAGCCGTCACCTCGAACACGCCGAACGGCAGATAGGGCGCGTTGTAGTCGCCCGATTCGTTCGTCTTGAAAGCGTAGGCTTGGTTCGTATTCGTTTCGCGAACCGTAACGTCGATCCCGGCCACGGCCGAGCCGGAGGGATCGGTGACGCGCCCGACGATCGTGCCGGAACGAATCTGGGCGAGGGCGGAACCAGCGGAAAACGCGGTCAAGGCGGCGAAGAGATGCAGACGGTGCATAAAAACTCCCGAACTCGAATAGACTTTAAGTAATGATGACACGCCCCATTCATCAAGATTTAAAAAATCAAGATTCGAAAAGTTCGCGCAACGGTTCCCGCCGGAACTTTTTGGGGCATGTCGCCTCGGGGGTCGCGACGGCGATCGCCACTCCGGCCAACGTACTCGGCGCGAACGAGCGGATTCGTCTCGGCATTATCGGTCCCGGCGACCGCGGCATGCAGTTGGTTCGAGAGGCGCTGGCTTGTTCGAACACCGAGTTTGTGGGCTTCGCCGACGTGCACTCGCGGCGGCTGGACGCGGCGAAAGCCGTCGCGCCCGAAGCCAAAACGTACCTCGATTACCGCTATCTGCTCGAAGATAAGTCGGTCGACGCCGTCCTGATCGCCACGCCGCAGCATCTGCACGCCGAGCATTTTTGCGCCGCGCTCGACTCGGGAAAGCACGTCTACCAGGAAAAGACGATGGCCTTCACCGTCGATCACGCCAAGCGCATGAAGGCGGCGTTTCAAAAGGCGGGCGAGAAGCGCGTGGTCCAGATCGGGCACCAGTCGTGCTCGTCGGGATTGATGACCGACGCCCTGAACATGCTCGCCGACCCGTCGCGGCTGGGCAAGATCACCGCCATCCATTCGGTGATGTATCGCAATACGCCGCACGGCAAGCCGCAGTGGGCGCGTCCGGTAGGCGCGGACGTCACTCCCGAAACCGTGATCTGGAAAAGCTTTCTGGGAGATGCCCCGCCGCGCGATTTCGACCCCCAGCGCTTCGTCAACTGGCGCTTCTTTTGGGACTACTCGGGCGGCAACGTCTACGAAAACATGTGCCACCAGATCGCGTTCTGGTACCGAGCCCTCAATCTGACGGTCCCGAAGGCCGTCACGATGGTGGGCGGCGTCTACCTCTGGAAAGACGGACGCGAAGTGCCGGATACGATGTCGGTTTCCATGGAGCACGAAGACCTGCTCTTCTCATGGGTGTCCGGCTTCGGCAACGCGTCGCTCGGTTCGGGCGAAGACGTGCTGGGCACGGACGGGACCATCTCGAAGTCGCAGCAAATTCGCTATCGCCCGGAGAAGGTGAATCGTCCGCAGGGGATCGAGATGTTGGGTTCGGCGAGAAGCGCTCCCCAGGCGCACATGGCGAACTTTCTCGACGCGATCCGCGCCGGAGCGAAGGTCAATTGCCCCTTCGAGGTCGGCTACCGCACCTCGATCGCCTGCCGCATGGCCGTCGAGAGCTACCGCCAGGGCCGGACGGTGAAGTGGGACGCGGCGAAAGAAGAGCTCGTCTAGACTCGCCCGATACGCGAAATACCCGGCCACGCGTCGAAATCCGCGTCGAAACTGAGTATCCGGTCTACCCCGTGACGCTCCATGACGGCGATATGGATCGCGTCGCGAGACGACATGCGGCGCGACACGAGCACAATCTCCGCCGCCCTCTCCGCGTCGCGCCGTTCAATGGGAAACACTTCTTCGACAATATCGGTTAGGTATTGGATCGCCGGTCGGATTGCATCATAACGACGCTGGGCGGAGTACCGGTGAATCAATTCTTGAATTACCTCGGCGTCCGTTACCAACCTTTCGCGGTTCGTCATCGCTTGTTCGACTAAGGCTCGCGAGGCCTCCTTCGCCGGGTGCGGCGACCCGCTTAAGTACATAGGAATGTTGGAGTCGACGAAAATCACTCCGGATTCCATCCCCGCAGATATCCATCGAGAATCTCCCGATTCATTTGCTCGATATCGGGCGACGGGCTTAAGTTCAGTCGCGCGAACTCTCGTGTCAGACGCAGCTTCTCCTCTACCGACACTTTTGGTTTGCGCTCGCGCGCCTCGCGCAGACCGCGTCGCACCCACTCGCCGACCGTCAGTTTCTCCGCCGCCGCCGCCCGCCGGATGGCGTCCATTTCTTCGTCGGGCATGACGACTTGCAGGCGGGTACTCATGCCATGAGTATGCCATACTCAGGCTTAGGAGTAATATGGATTTCGCGCTCTCCGACGAGCAGATCGCCCTCCGCAAATCCGTCCGCCAATTCGCCGAATCGGAGATTAAGCCCCATGTTTTACAATGGGATGAGGGCAACATCTTCCCGCTCGAGGTGGTTAAGAAGTGCGGTACCCTCGGCTACCTGGGCGCGATTTTTCCCGAGGAGTACGGCGGCGCGGGGCTCGGCTACATCGACTATTCGATCATCGTCGAGGAGTTGGCGCGCGTCGATCCTTCCGTCGCCCTGATTGTCGCGGCGCATAACTCCTTATGTTCTAACCACATATTCCTCGCGGGCAGCGAAGAGCAAAAACGGCGCTATCTGCCGAAACTCACGACCGGCGAATGGATCGGCTGCTGGTCGCTCACCGAGCCCGAGGCGGGATCGGACGCCGGAGGCACGCGCAGCCAAGCCGTGCGCGACGGCGATTTCTGGGTCCTGAACGGCGGCAAGACCTTCACCACCAACGCCCATTACGCGCAAGTCTGCGTGGGCATGGCGGTCACCGATCGAGCGGCTTCGCAGCACGGTGTATCGGCGTTCGTGATCGAAGCGGGTACGCCTGGATTCCGCCTGGGGAAAAAGGAAAACAAGCTCGGCATGCGGGCGTCGGCCACCGGCGAGGTGTTGTTCGAAAATCTGCGCTTGCCCGCCTCGCAACTGTTAGGCAAGCAGGGCGAGGGCTTTGTCGATTCGCTTCGCATCCTCGACGGCGGCCGGATTTCGATCGCCGCGCTCAGCGTCGGCATCGCGCAAGGGGCGTTCGACGCCGCGCTCGCCTACTCGAAAACGCGCCAGCAGTTCGGGCGGCCGATCTCCGAGTTTCAGGCGATCCAGCACAAGCTCGCCGATATGGCGACCGAGATCGAGGCCGCGCGCTTGCTCACCTATCGCGCCGGTTGGGCGAAAGACCAAGGCCGCCGGGTGACGCGCGAATCGGCGATGGCGAAGCTGTTCGCGAGCGAAATCGCCGTCCACGTTTGCAACGAGGCCGTGCAAATTCACGGCGGCTACGGCTTCATCAAAGACTATCCGGTCGAGAAGTTCTACCGCGACGTGAAGCTGATGACCATCGGCGAAGGTACCAGCGAGATCCAGAAAATGGTGATCGCCCGGCAGCTTCTGAAAGACTAGTTCTCGACCGCATGATCGATCGACTGGAACTGGCGCGAGCCGCGACGCGCGTGGAACGCGGACTGCCGCACGAGCTGCCTCTCGAACCCGGCCACGCGCGCGTCGTCGGCGTTACGGGAGCCGCTGGCGTGGGCAAATCGACGCTCGTCGGCGCGCTGATCGAGACGATTCGCGCTCGCGGCAAGTCGGTCTCGATTATCGCCGTCGATCCATCGAGTCCGATTTCCGGCGGAGCATTGCTGGGCGACCGCGTGCGCATGGAGAAGCATCACGCGGACCCGCACGTTTTCATCCGATCGATGGCATCGCGCGGCGCGGCGGGTGGACTGGCGCAAACCACGCGGGCGATGGCCGAACTGTTCGACGGCGCCGGATTCGACTACGTGCTCATCGAGACCGTCGGCGTCGGGCAGGGCGAAATCGAGATCGCGAAGCTCGCGGCGGCGACAGTGGTCGTGCTCGCGCCCGGCATGGGCGACGACGTGCAAGCGCTGAAGGCCGGACTGATGGAAGTGGCGGACCTCTTCGTCGTCAACAAGGCCGACCGCGAAGGAGCGGGAGCGCTCGAACAGGGCTTGCGGCTGGCGGGGATCGAAACTCCGGTGCTGCGCACGGTGGCCACCGGCGGAACGGGCGTCGCGGAGCTGCTCGACGCCGTCGACACGCTGCCCAGCGAGCGCCGCAAGTTCGCCGGGGGCACGAAAATCGACCACTTGGGCATCGCCGTGCGATCGATCGACGAGGCGCTCAAGTTTTATCGCGACCAACTCGGGCTCGCGGTTTCGGCTCGCGAAACGGTGGACACGGAAAAAGTCCACGTCGCCATGCTGCCCACGGGCGACTCGCGCATCGAATTGCTCGAAGCCATGTCGCCCGATTCGACGATCGCGAAGTTCGTCGACAAGCGCGGCGAAGGTTTGCACCACGTGGCGCTTCGCGTACCCGATCTCCAAGCCGCCGTCGCGCGCCTGAAAGCCGCCGGCGCGCGCGTGCTGAACGACCCCCGCCCCGGCGCGGGCGGACACCTCTACGTGTTCGCCCACCCGTCGTCCACCGGCGGCGTGCTGCTAGAACTGATACAGGAATGAACCCCATCGAAATCGGAATGATCGGCGGATCGGGCCTGTACTCGATGCCCGGCTTCGAAGCCGCCGAAGAAGTAACCGTCGAAACTCCCTTCGGCCCGCCGAGCGACGCGTTGGTCGTCGGAACGCTCTCCGGCAAGCGCGTCGCGTTTCTCGCGCGCCACGGGCGCGGGCACCGGATCTCGCCCACCGAACTGAATTTTCGCGCCAATATTTGGGCGATGAAGAAGCTCGGCGTGCGCTTTATCGTGAGCTTGAGCGCCGTCGGCTCTCTCAAGGAGGAGCACGCGCCCGGCGAATTCGTGCTCGCCGATCAGTTCGTCGACCGCACCTTCGCTCGCGCGTCGACGTTTTTCGGCGAAGGACTGGTCGCCCACGTAAGCATGGCGCACCCGGTGAGCGAAGAGTTGCGCGCCCTCGTCCTCAAAGCGTGTGCCCAAGCGGGCGTGGTCGCGAAAAACGGTGGGACCTACCTGTGCATGGAAGGCCCGGCGTTTTCGACGCTCGCCGAATCGAATCTTTATCGAAGCTGGGGCATGGATGTGATCGGCATGACCAACCTGCAGGAGGCGAAGCTCGCGCGCGAGGCCGAGATCGCCTACGTCACCGTCGCCATGGTCACCGATTACGACTGCTGGCATCCCGGTCACGACGCGGTATCGGTGGCGGACATTATCCAAGTACTGCACCAAAACGCGGGGAACGCCGCGAAGGTGGTGAAGGAGGCTGTCGCGCTCATCCCGGCGGGCGCGGAATTCAAGGCTCACAGCGCGTTGAAGCACGCTCTCATTACCGATCCCAAGATCGTCCCCGCCGCGACCTACGACAAACTGGAGCTACTTGTCGGTCGATATATCCCACGCCCTCAATGACGCCGCCGCCGCGACGGAGTTTTTTCGCACCGTCGTCGAGCCGCTGAGCGATTCGTTCTCCCGCGCCGCCGTGGACGAGTACGCCGGACTTCTGAAGCAAGTTCCGGGCTGCGACTACTGGCGATTCCAGCGCGTGCGCCAGCCGCGCCCGTGCATCGTCGATTCCGACGACGTGGTCGTGTTGTCGCGCGTGACCTTAGGAGCGGATGTGGCGGTGACGAGCGTGATTCTCGACGCGGCGAAGCGCCGATTTCCGCAAGCGCAGGTTTGGTTTTGCGGGCCGCGCAAGAATTTCGAGCTCTTCGAGAACGACCACCGAATCGCGCATATCGAGTTCGACTATCCGCGGCGCGGCTCGATTCTCGAACGCATTCGCGCGGCGCAATCGATCCGGCTGCCAAACGAAGCCCTCGTCGTCGATCCGGACTCGCGCGTCACGCAACTCGGTCTTGTGCCGATTTGTCTCGAGCGCAACTACTTCTTTTTCGAGTCCCGAAGTTATGGCGAGGAGACGCTCGATCCGCTACCCGTGCTTGCCGCGCGGTGGTGCCGGGAGACGTTGGGCGTTCCAGACGCGCAAGCGTACATCGCGCCCCGACTAACGCTCGACGGCGCGGACACGGCGATCAGTCTCGGCGTCGGCGGCAACGCGACCAAGCGGCTGGACGCCGCCTTCGAACGCAAAATCGTGGAAGAAGCGATATCGCGCGGGAGCGTATTGATCGACCGGGGCGCGGGCGGCGAGGAAGCCGAACGCGTGTCGCGCGCCTGCGACGGCTTGCCCGTTCGCTTCGCCGAAGGGTCGTTCGCCCAATTCGCGGGCGCGATCGCCCGGTCGAGAAGCTACGTCGGCTACGACTCGGCGGGCCAACACGTCGCGGCGGCCTGCGGTATTCCCCTTACGGTCTACTTCACCGGCGCGATCAACGACCGGTTCCGCGCGCGCTGGCGGCCTCACGGTCGCGGCACGATCGACGTGACGTGACCCAGTTTGAATCGGTGCTATGAATGAAGGGCATGCGACCCCTCGCGCTTTTCCTGACCGCCCTTCCGCTTCTCGCGCAAAACAAGTTGACCCCGAAAGAAATCGCCGACGGCTGGCTGATGCTCTTCGACGGCGAGACCACCTGGGGCTGGACCGCCGAGGGCGCGGCGAAGTGGCGGGTCGAAAACGGAATCCTGATTTCGGACGAAGGCGAGTACGGCTGGCTGCGCTCGAACGCGCCGTTCGCCGACTATGTTCTGCGCGCGGACTACCGGCAGGCGGCGGACGGAAATTCCGGAATCTTTTTGCGGTCGAAGGCTATCGGACAGCCGCACGTGACGGGCTACGAGCTGCAAATCTACGAAGGGCACAAGGATTATCCCACCGGGTCGCTACTCAACCACGGCAAGGCGGAGAAGACGACGCCGAAGCCCAACGAGTGGCACACGTACGAAGTGACCCACACCGGCAAAGCCTTCACGATCAAGCTCGACGGGAAGCGCGTGCTCTATGGCGACGACGACAAGACGCTGTTCGGCCATATCGGCCTCCAGCACAATACGGGCAAAAAAATCGAATTCCGCAACGTCTACATCAAGCCGCTGGGTCTGAACCCAATCTTCAACGGTCGCGACCTCGCCGGGTGGCGCAAGGTCGAGCGTACCCCCGCCGTAAAGGAACCGCCGGTTTGGAGCGTCCAGAAGAAAATGCTGCACGTAGAAAAAGGCCCCGGCCAACTGGAGACGGAAGCCGTCTATCGGAACTTCGTCTTGCAGATCGACGTGCGGGCGAATTCGAAGGACCCGGCGAAGCACCCCAATTCCGGCATCTTCTTCCGAGGCACGCCGAAGGGCTACTGGACCGGCTACGAAGTACAGGTGCGCAACGAATTCAAGGGCGACCCCACGGTTCCCGTCGATACCGGAACCGGCGGACTCTACTTTCTGCAACCCGCGCGGCGGGTCGTCGGGCGCGACAACGAGTTCTACACGCAGACGATTCTCGCGAACGGGCGGCAGATCTCGACCTGGGTGAACGGCTATCCGGTGACGGATTTCCTCGACAAGAACCCGGAAGGCGCGCGCGGGCCCCGGCAAAAGGAAGCGCTACTCGGCGAGGGTCCCATTTCGCTGCAAGCGCACGACCCGACGACGAATCTCGACTTCCGCAACATCCGCGCGGTTGCGCTACCATCGCAATAGAGCATTGCTCGCAGTCTGGGGGTGAGTTTATTGGCGGAAGTGATTATCCAGGACGGTGAAACCCTGGAATCCGCGCTCCGCCGCTTCAAACGAAAAGTTCAGCAAGAGGACATCATCAAGGAGATTAAGAAGCACTCCTTTTACCTCAAGCCGGGCGAAAAGAAGCGGACGAAAGCGGCGTTGGCGCGCAAGCGCAATCGCAAAAAGCGCAACAAAGACGTGGAGTAAACGAGAGCGCCGGGCAACCGGCGCTCTTCGACTTTAGGGCTGCGGTTTCACGGGGGTAGGCGGTGTGGCGGGCTTTTCCTCGATCAAATCCGTGGACAGCGCGTCCGGCGTATCGAACGTGATCGAAGTATCGGTGCCGAACTTGCGGTACATCCGAAATTCCACTTCGTTCTTAATCAACTGCTTGCCGCTGCGCATGCGAATTTCGGCGCGCAACGGCAGCAAAAACCGCCGGTCGCCGATTTCCGAATAATCGTAATCGAGCTTGGTGGCCGCCCCTTGAATCGGAAACGACGGCGTGATGTCCTCGGCGTCGAGCGTGACGCGCATCACTTGCAGCGTTTCCTTATCGACGTAGACCAGGCCCCGATAGCCGGGCGTGTCCTCGAGCGAACGCTCGTAAATCAGCTTCCATTTCGAGTTAGCGCGCGGCACGCGGTAAGAGAACACGTACATGCGATGGCCGCGCAAGGTAGCCCAACGCTCCCAATCGAACGTCGCGTTCGATTCCGGCGCGAAGACTTCCTTGAGCAGGCTGCCGAATTCGCCGGTGGAGGTGGCGCCGCCCAGGCGGTCGTAATCGATGTCCTGGTAGGTGTTGTTGACGAACAGCACCTTCTTTTCTTCTTTATTCTGGAAATAGGTCAGCTTCGCGGTGATGGTGTCGGCGGCGCGCCAGAATTCGAGCCCGGCGGGGTCGTAGAAGCGGCGCGTCACTTGGGCGCAGATGAAGTCGGGCAGCCGCTGGTCGTAGCCGAGCGCGTATTCGGTAACGGACTTCAGAACGCGCTCGCGCTCCTCGCGAGACGGAGGCGGAATCGTGGAACCGGCCACCGGCTTCGGCGCGGCGGGCGGCGGAGGCGCGGGCAAACTCGCCGAAGCGTTCGCCATTTCGCGCAACGCGGTGGCGGTTCGCGGCCCGGCGCCGTCGCTTTCGATGTCCTCCACCGTGCGGAACTCGAGTTTCTCGGTCAGCACGACTTTCTTGAGATACGCCGCGATCTTCGCGTCGTCGTGCCCCAACTTGATCGACGAAGCGACGAACGAGCGCAGTTGCGCGACGGTCAAACGCGTTTGCGCGGCGAGCACGGAAGCGAAGAGGAGGACTACGGCGAGTCGCATGGTCTACCGGAAGACGCAAGCCGTGGCGAATGCGCTTCTGAATAAATGTTAGCGCCGCCGCGACCGGGCCGGCGAGCTATGGCCTTACGGCAGAGCTTCGATCACTGCGTCCATCTCGTCGAGCGTCTGGTAGAAATGCGGTGAAACGCGCACCCAACCTTGCCGAGGGGCGGCGTGCATCCCCTTTTCTTTCAGCGCGCTAACGACCAAACGACTGTCGAGTTCGGCGCGGCGAAACGAAACGATGCCGGACTCCGGCACGCCGGAACGAATGAGTTCGTAGCCCTTCCGGCGAGCGCCGTCCGCCACCCGCCCGGCGAGCGCCAGCACGCGCGGGCCGATCTCGTCTACCCCAACTTCGTTCACGAAGTCGAGCGCCGCACGCAAGCCGTAAATCCCGATCGTGTTCAGCGTTCCGCACTCGTAGCGCCCGGCGTCGGGGCGCAGGGCGAGGTCGCGCGACGCGAAATCCTCGTAACCGGCGACGTTCGTCCAGCCGAACTCGACCGGTTCGATCTCGTCGAGCCGGGACCGCCGGACGTAAAGAATCGCGCAGCCTTCCGGCCCCATCAGCCACTTGTGGCCGTCGGCCGAAAGGGCGTCGATCCCCATTGCCTCTACGTCTACGGGGAAGACCCCAAGCCCCTGGATGGCGTCGACGAAGAAGAAGCAGCCCCGCCGGCGGCAAATCTCCCCGATTCCCGCCAGATCGACACGGCGTCCGGTTAGGTAGTTGACGAAGCTCACGGCCAGCAGCCGCGCGCCCGCCGCCGCGCGGTCGATTGCGTCGAGTGGATCCTCGATCGAGAGCCACGTGACGGTCACACCCTTGCGTTCCAAAAGCTGCCACGGGTAATAGTTGGCCGGAAACTCCTCGCGAAACGCCACCACGCGATCGCCCGCGCGCCAGTCGATCCCCATTTGGACGGTGGCAATTCCTTCCGAAGTGTTTTTCACCAGCGCGATTTCTCGCGGGCTGCCCCCGATCAGCCGGGCGGCGGCAACTCTCGTCTTTTCATACGCATCGACCCAATCGAGGTAATGCGCGCTAGCCCAGTCGCAGGCGTCGTCCGCGAGCGATTTCATCGCGCGCGCCGCCGGTCCGCACAAAGGCGAAACTCCGGCGTGGTGCAGCCAGATCAGGTTCGAGGCCGAGGGGAATTCTTCCCGGGGGTTTTTCGCAACCACTCGAAACGAGGATACGTTATTAGGGTTGAAGCCTTTGTGGCGGGTCTATACTGTGGGTGAGGCGGACCGTATGACGAAACTTGCGCTGGTGTTTGCCGTCGGTTGGTCGCTCGTGTTCGCGGGCGATACCAAGACTACGGAGACGACTACCGAAACCAAGGACGCCAAAGCGTCCAAGGCCAAGCAGGAAAAGCCGAAGAATAAAAAGAAGGACCCCGACGCGATCGGCGACCGCGATGTCGACGGCTCGGTGAACTTTTACTCGATCGAAAAAGAAATCGCTCTCGGCAAGGGCTTGGCGCAAGACGTCGAACGGCAATCGAAAATCGTCGACGACCCGGTGATCGCCGAGTACGTCAACCGGCTCGGCCAGAATTTGGTGCGCAACTCCGACGCCAAGGTACCGTTCACGATCAAGGTGGTGGACAGCGAGGAAGTGAACGCCTTCGCGCTACCGGGCGGTTTCTTCTTCGTCAACTCCGGCTTGATTATGACCGCCGAGAACGAAGCGGAACTCGCGGGCGTGATGGCGCACGAGATCGCGCACATCGCGGCGCGGCACGGCACCCGGCAAGCGACGCGCGGGCAATTGGTGAACTACGGCACGCTGCCCTTGATTTTCCTGGGGGGCTGGGCGGGCTACGGCATCCGCCAAGGCGCCAGCATCTTGATCCCGCTCGGGTTCATGCAGTTCTCGCAGGCGTTCGAACGCGAGGCCGATGACCTGGGCATCCAGTACTTGTATAAGGCGGGCTACGACCCGACCTCGTTCGTCGATTTCTTCGAAAAGCTGCAATCGAAGGAAAAGCGTAAGCCGGGCACGATGTCGAAACTGTTCGGTTCGCATCCGCCGACGGGCGAGCGGATCGAGAAGGCGCAAAAGAACATCGAGGAAGTGCTGAAAGCAAAGCCCGAATACGTGCTGACCACCAGCGAGTTCGACAATGTGAAACTGCGGTTGATGGCCCTAAACAACCGGCGCAAGGTGGATCCGGCGGCCGATCCGAACCGGCCCCGGCTGAAGCGCGCTCCGGGCGGCGGCACGGTCCCGGTGGACGACGAAACGGGCGAAGAGAAGAAGCCGAAGACCGATCAGGACGAGCGGCCGACGCTGAAGCGGCGTCCTACGACGACGACTCCGTAACGCGTGAAGCGGGACGGCTTAGTTCTAACGCATGGAGCGGGAGGCGACTCCCGCTCTTCGCTTTTGGCGGCGGTGGGCACTGCGCTTGAAGCGGCGGGAGTACTCGTTCATCTTTACGATCTGCCGTTCCGTCAACGACGCCCGACCGGCGGTCCGCATCCTTCGGGCGCGGCGGCGGATCGCGAGGGCCTGCGGCAAGCGGCGGCGGCGATGCGCGCGAAAGTCGACGGTCGCGTTTTCCTGGGCGGGCAATCGTATGGCGGACGGCAGGCGTCGATGCTCGCGGCGGAGGATGCGACGGTGTGCGACGGGTTGTTACTGCTCTCCTATCCATTGCATCCGCCGGGCAAACCGGACCAACTCCGCACGGCGCACTTCCCCGCCCTACGGCTGCCGTGCGTGTTCGTGCACGGCACACGCGATCCGTTCGGGACGATCGAGGAACTGCGCGGCGCTTTAGAGCTAATTCCGGGTGCGGTCACGCTCGTCCAGATCGACGGCGCGGGTCACGATTTAAAGCGCGGTAAGTTCGACGTGGCCCCGGCCGTCCGATCGCTCTCGGGTTGACGTATATACAAGCCGCGTGCACACTTGAATCGGGACAACCCGGCGCATGCGATGGCGCTCAACGTCACTCTGGCAACCGATAAAGAGCGTGAATTCCGGCGCGTGTGCGGACTGAAAGTCGAAAACCGGGTCCCCCGGAAGCGGTAGACCGGGAACTTCCGGACCAAACCGCCGTATAAGTTAGGCGATGATTCTTCTCGCCGTCCTCGCGTCGCTCGCGCAGGAAGAGCCGCAGTTCCGCGTGGACGTGGGACTGGTGACCGTCTCCGCCACCGTCCGCGCCGCCTCGGGACAGTTGCTCGCCGATCTCGGGAAAGACGACTTCCGGATCTTCGAGGACGGAGTTGCGCAAACCGTTCGCGTGTTCGCCCGCCGCACCGATCTACCCCTCAATCTCGCCCTGATCGTCGACGCCAGCGGAAGCCAGAACAAGTTCTTCAAGCGCCACCGCCGCGACCTGGAGCGTTTTCTCGAAAGCGCGGTCGAGCCGCGCGACCGGGCGTTTCTCGTTGGGTTCGGTAACCGCCTCCGGCTGGTGAGCGACTTTACCGCCTCGGTGGAGCGAATCATGACGAACCTCGAACTCTTCGACGACGGCAAGCTCCGGGGCGCGCCCGTCCTCGGCCCGCCCGACGAAGAGCGAGAACTGGGCACGGCGCTCTACGACGCCGTCTACTACGGGATCGAGGAGCGCCTGCGCCGCACCGACACGGGCCGCCGCGCGATGCTCGTGTTTTCCGACGGAGAGGAGAATTCGAGCGCGCATACGCTGCTCGACGCGATCGAGGCCGCGCAGAGCGCCGACACTACCATTTACTCGATCCGCTACGCGGACCGCGATCGAAGCCATCGCAACGCCCGGGACAAGTACGGACGGCGCGCGCTAAACCAACTCGCCGAGCACACCGGCGGTCGCGATTACGACGCCATGGCGCAAGGCATGAAAGAAACGTTTCGGGCGATCGCCGAGGAGTTGCGGTCCACCTACGAGATCGGTTACGTATCGGCGAACCCGCAACGCGACGGGCAGTTCCGAAAGATCGCGGTGCGGGTAAATCGCGAAGGCGCGGTGGCGCGCGCCAAGCCCGGCTACTTTGCGCGATAGATACTTGGCGCGATAGCTACTTCGACAGCGGCAGTTTCACCGCCGCGCCCGTCGCGACGCTGCGTTTGGCCGCCTCGATAATCTCGACCACGTCCACGTTGATATCGAGCGCGACGGGTCCGTCGAGCGGCTGGCGGTTGCGAACGCGGTCCACCATGTAGGCGATCGGTTCGGCGCGCTCCGCCGGTAGCGGTTCGACGGCGGGCGATTCCTCGGCGCCCCGGCCTTTGCGCACCTTAATCGCTTCGCGGGTCATATAGACGCTGCCGCCGAGCCCGAACACTTCCAGGTCCTGGAAGCTGCGCGGCAAATCCCAACTGCCTTCGAACAGACCGACGCCGTTCTTGTACTTCAAGATCATCGTCGAGTTGTCCTCGACTTTGGGGAACGTCTCGGGGCGCAGTTGGTTGGTCTGCGCGTAGACGGTCTCCGGACGGCCCAGATACCAGAGGCTCCAGAGCGCGTTGTAGCAACCGAAGTCCATCAGCGATCCGGCGCCGTTTTGAACCGGATCGGTCAGCCAGTTGAAGAACCATTTATTGAGACCCGTGGGACCGCCCGGGCCGCCGTGGCCCACGACGCCGCGCAAACGCCACACGCGCCCGAGTTCGCCCGAATCGGCGAGCTTCTTCGCCGCGTAGTTCGGCGCCCACCACGCCATCTGATAGTTGGTCATCACCTCGATCGAATGCTTACGCGCGAGGTCGCGAATTTTGAGCGCGTCGCGCCACTCGCTCGCGAGCGGTTTTTCGAACATGACGTGCACTTTGCGCGGCGCGCAGTATTCGACGATTTCGAGATGGCGGTTGTTCTCGACGAACGCCCAGACGATCGCCGGCTTGGTTTGGTCGATCATCTCGCGCCAGTCGGCGTGAAACGCCGATTCCGGCGCGCCCCGGCGTTTCGCTTCGGCGATCAATTCCGGTACGGTTTCGGCGATCCCGGCGAGCGTCGCGTGTTGGCCCTTGAGAATCGTGCCCAAGTGCCCCCAGACGTGCGAATGCACCAGACCGACGACGGCGATCTTCGTATCTTGCGCCGAGAGCGCGGCGGCGAGCGAGAACGACAAAATCCAAAGCGCGGTAAGGTTCCGTATCATCGTTACTCCAATCTAGGATTGTCGGTGCGCTCTCGGAGACGCCCCTTCGACGCGCGGTGTATAGTAGCTGGCAAAGGAAAGGGAGCCCGCACAATGAGGCTGACTGTTCTTGTCTTGGCCGTTGGGATCGCGTCGTTCGCCGCGGATTTGCGGCAGGTGGCGTCGCTGGAGGCGAAGGGGGCGGTGGCGGAAGCGCGCGCCCTTCTGAAGAACGCCGCCGCCGGGGGAAACGCGGACGACCTGCTGGCGTACGCCGAGTTTCTGGACCGCCGGCGCGATCCGGGCGCTCGAGAGGCTTACGCCTCGGCGCTAAAGGCGGTCTCCCCGGCGCGGCGGCAACCGATTAACGATCGGCTGAAAATTCTGGACGCCCTGCGCTCGCAGGCTCCGGCCGCGCGCAAGACTCCCTGGCCGACGGTCGCCCTCCCCGGTCCGTTGCGCAGCTTTAACCGGATGGCGGCGCTGTCGCCCGACCTGCCGCCCGAAGACCTGCTCGGGGCGCTGGCCCGCAACGTCGTCACCAACGGTTATCAGGCCGCCTCTTCGAACGAAGCGCTCGAACAGACCGAGTACTTGAAGCTGGTGGTCCGCTATCTTTCGCAGGCGCGCGAGATCGAGAAGCTCGCCACGAACGGCACGATCCGCATCGAGCAATGCGAATCCACGCAGACCGCCGACCTGCTGAAGGCGATCGGCTACCGCATGCGCGGCGGTTGCGGCGCCGAAGTGGTGCTCGAAACGGTGAACGCGGCGCGGGCGTTCCTCACCATCGACTCCGGGTTTCCGCTGTCGCAACTCGAAACCGCGTTGCGCACCAACCGGCCGTTCGAGTACGACTTCCGGCCCACGCAAATTCCGGTTCTCTACGGCCCCGACTTCTGGCTTTCGGCCAAGGATAAGGGCGCGCCCGAAGCCGGCTTCGTCGATTTCTTCTTGTCCGATCCGTCGCTCTGCCGGTTGTATCTGGGGCTGTCGAAACTCGATACCGAGACCGCGGACGAGTTGAAAAAGGCGATTCCCGTCGCCCGGCTCAAGGCGTTTTCGCACGTGCTCGACTTCTTCGGCGGCATGTTCCAGATTCGCGGCGGAAAGGCCGTGGTTCCGGGCGCGCCTCGATCGACGCCCGGCTGGACGGAAATGGTGGGTGCCTCGCCGGATTCGGGCGCGGCGTTCTTCGAAAAACTGATCTCCCGCGACGACGGTTGGCTGGCCAGCTACTTCGATTCGACGGCGCGCATCCACGGACCGTTGCAGGCTTACCTCACCGATCCCGGCCGCATGAAGCGCTACTACACCGCCATCCGGGGCCGCATCACCTCGCCCGGACCGGCGCGCCCGGTGTTCCGCGCCAACACCGACATGATGCTGCTCACCACCCGCTTACGCATGGATCCGAACGGGCAGCCTCATGTCCCCGGATCGGTGGAGATTTGGAGAAACCTGTTCGTCAACCACCCGCACGGCAAATACGACGGCAAGCTAACGAAATCCGCGGTGGGCTGGAAAGAGCCGGACGACGTCATCGAGGCGTTGTTCGCGCTTTCGCGCAAGGCGGTCGAGAACGAGCCGCTGAAGATCTTCATGGCGCTCAGCGATCTCGATTCGCGCCGGACTAAGCCGCTCGAACCCGCGACGGTGGACCGGCTGGCGCGCGAATATCGCCTCTACGGGTCGCAGTATTCGATTTTTTCGGAATCGGCGGCGCTTTCCGACAAGACGATCCTCGCCTATCTCGACGACGCGGCGGCGATCTCCTCGATTCGCGATCAAGGGCTGCGCGCCGACGAGGCGGGCATGTTCCAGGCCACGACTGGGTTGTGGCAGATCTTCTGCCGCCAAGGCTTGATTCCGCCGGCCGAGCAGGACTCCGCGCTGGCCGAGATCGTGTCCGTCTATTCGAAGGCGCGCAACACGCGCGACCTGTTCGACGCGGGCCGCTCGGCGATCGCCGTGCTGTTCAAAGCCACCGCGACGCCGGCCAACGCCGACCCGCAGGAGCGGATGCTCGACTTGCTGTCGGGCGAGACGCAGGTGACCGACGCCGACGCGCATACGCAGGTGGTGCAGGACATGGTCCGCATTTTCGAATCGCAGCGTCTAATCTCGCTCAAGACGCTGTACGACATCGCGGAGAATCTGGAAGCCACGTCCAAGGGCGGCAAGATCAACATCGCGCTGGTGAACCGGCTTTCGGCGCGCATTCAGGAGATTCAACCGGCGCGCATCGCGCTGTCGGGCGCGGAGAAGAACGCGCTCGCCTTCGGTTACTGGACCGAGAAGCACATCGACAATCAGCGCAAGGTGAACTTCCGCGCGATCTTCGAGCGTTCGGCCAACGATCCCGAAAAGCTGCGCGAGGCGCGGGGATTGCTGACGCAGTTCCTACGCGACACGCTGGTAGGCTTCAATTACCTCCACTACGCGCCGCCGGGCGCGCAGATTCTGATCACCAATCCGCTGTTCGTGCGCAGTCACGATTTCATTGGCGTACAAGGTACGAATCAGACGTGGCGATCGACGGAAGTGTTCGGTACCGGTTGGCCGTCGAGCGCGGGCGGGCGATTGGTGGGTTCGCTCAGCAACCTGCCCTACGCGCTGGCCGAGGCGGAGCAAAATTTCTTGATCCCGACGCGCGAACAAGCTCTCATTTGGGGCGACCTCGTGCCACAGATGATCTTGAGCGCGAAGGTGCCGCGGTGGTGGAAAGTAACGCCGTCGCAAATGCACTACGCCGCGTTGCTGATGCGGCTGGGCGAGTCGGCCGTGGCGCAAGCGGCGCTCGACCCAGCCCTTCGTCCTCGGGTAATCGAACTCGTGGAACGGCAGGCGCCTCCCGCCCGCGCGCGGCGGATCGAAGAATGGATGGCCGACGGCAACGCCCGGGCGGCGATCGATTTGGTTCTGCCGTCGGAAGCGTACTTGATCGGCTCTCGGGCGATGGCCGCGAATATCGAGATCCCGGGCCCGGAAACGACGGAGATCAAACGGCTGCGCGCCGAAAATTCCGCTCTGCATAGCGACGCGGCGGTGTCCCGCGCTTTCGGCACTCCGAAGCCGACGCTCGCCAATTCGTACTCGCCCGCGCTGATGGAGCTGCGCACGTTCCCCACCCTGATGGGGTACTCCAGCCGAATTTTGGCCGAGAGCTGGGAGTCGTCGACGCTCTACTACGCGGCGCTCGCCGACGAGATCGACCTGCCGCCTTCGCAGTTGAACGTTACGGTTCCGATTTGGACGCAGAAGACGGTAGAAGCGATTTTCGCCACGCACCTCGAAGATTGGCCGGCGCTGCTGCGGTCCCTACGCGTCGTAGGCGACGGCGTGCGCACGTCCGCCCGCAAGCCCGATACTCAGAAAGCGTCGTTGAACTAGTCTTTGTACACAATGGAGGACTGCATTCCAATGACTCGCCGCTCCGCCGTAACGCTTTCCGTTCCACTGCTGGGAACGGGCGTTCCTTTACTGGCGCAGGAAAGGACGTCGGCCACTTTCCGCGTCAAAGTGGACATGGTGGTACTGAGCTTTACCATCACCGATTCCAAGGGACGCTACATCAACGGACTCAAACACGGCGATTTCCGGATTCTCGAAGACGGAATCATGCAACGGATCGCCACCTTCGCCGAAGGCAACAAGCCTCCGCTGCAAGTGATGGACGACGGTTCGACCAAACCGCTCATCGTCTCGGAGCAGCCCGGCGCGGGCGAGAACCGCTCGGACGCCTTCGTCGGCACGAACGTCTTCGTGCTGTTCGACACGTCGAACTATATGTACCGGGGCTTCGTGTACGCCTCCGACGCGATCGCCGACTTCATCCGCGGCCTCGACCGCGCCGACTCGGTGGCCGTCTACACCTTCAGCCGTAACCTGACGCGCGCCGCCGAATTGACCAAGGACCGGCCGGACGCCATTAGCGGACTTCGAAAAGCGGTGGCGGGCGACGATTCGGCTTTGTATAACGCCCTTCTTCTGACTTTGCGCGACGCGGCGAAAGTGCCGGGGCGCAAGGTAGTGATCGTGTTCTCGAACGGCCCGGACAACGGATCGATGGTCGCGCCCGACGACGTGCGCGCCGTCGCCGAAGACGAGGGCATTCCGATCTACGTCATCTCGACCAGCGAAGTGAACAAGGATCCGATTTCGTCGGGCGTGTTCCGGCGCATTTCCGGCCGCACGGGCGGCAAGGCCTACTTCGCCAAAACTTGGCAGAAGCAGGTGGAAGCCTTCGAGTCGATTCGCGAGGACTTAGGCAATTCCTACACCGTGACGTACTACCCGGTGAACAATCCCAACGAGGGCTTCCGGAAAATCGCGGTCGAAATCACTTCGGATCCCGGCAAGAAGTTCCGCGTGCGAGCTCGTCCGGGCTATCGACCTAGCCGGAGTTTCTAGGCGCGCGTGACAATTCTCGAGGCGCTTTCGACGGCCCGGATTTACGATCTGGAACAGCCGCGATTTCCGGCGATGCCGCTGCACGAAAGCCACAAGCGGCCCGGGTACGGCTACTACCTGCACCGCCGCCATCGCGACACCTACGATCCGGCCCGGCACGGTCAACGCTCGGGCGCGTCGGGCATCGTCACGATGACCGATCACACGGGCACGCACGTCGACGCGCTGTGCCATCAAGCCTGCGAACTGGAATTGTTCGGCGGGATCGAGACGAGCGCCGCCGAGTCGCCCACCGGATTCTCGGAATTGGGCGTCGAGACGATGCCGCCGCTGGTCGCGCGCGCGGTGTTGCTCGATATCGCGCGGCATCATGGCGCGGACCGTCTGCCCGAGCACTACGCGATTACCGCCGACGAGATGATCGCCTGCGCGCAGGCGCAGAACGCGCTCGTCAATCCCGGCGATATCCTTTTGGTCCGCACCGGATTCGGCGCGATTTGGAACGACGAGGCGACGTACCTGCGCGCGGCGGGCGTTCACAAATCGGGGTCGATCTGGGCCGCCGAGCAAGGCGTCGCCGCCGTGGGCGCGGACAACATGGCCTGGGACACCCTCAACGGCGACCGCGATCCCGAAACCGGTTCGACGATGTTCGGTCACGTGTACCTGCTTCCCAAGAAGGGGATCTACATCGTCGAGAACCTGCTGCTCGAAGAGTTGGCGCGCGATCGAGTTTACGAGTTCGCGTTCGTCGCGGCACCGCTCAAAATGACCGGGGCGACGGGCTCGCCGATCCGGCCTTTGGCGATCGTCTAGGGCGGATGGTACCCTAGCGGGAGCCGGTCTCCCCCGTAAACCGATGAGCGTACAAGTCTTTTTCCAAGGACTGATTCTCGAAACCGACGAGTTCCTGGCCGGTGGGCGTTCCCTTCGCGAGCGCGCGGCGCGGGTGGTGCATTACTCGGAAGACTGGCCGCTCGGGTTTCTGAACTCGCAAGGGCTGCCGTCGCTCCTGCTCGGTTCGGCGACGCCGGGGCAATTCTTGCTGGTGCTGCCCGAACACGCCATCGGCGCGGCGCGCGAGTACTTCGCCGCGGCGGCGCGGGACGCCGCCCTCGAAGGGCTGCGTCTGATCTTCGCTTCCACCGAAAACCTCGGCACTTGGGCGATCATTCGCGAGCGCTTGTGGGGCGAGCTTTCGCAGCTAGAAGCCGCGCCCGGCGCGCCCGATTGCCAAGTCTTCGCGTTCGGCGAGGAACTGGCGTCCGGCGAAAATACTACGGCCGAACCCGATCCGATCCCCTGGTCCGTCCTACGCGGGAACGTCGACCGCTTCGAGCCGTTTCTCGCCGCCGCCGATTCGGTCGAAACGCACGTGGCGCGCTCCTTGATGTTCAAGAATTTTTTCGCCGGAGAACTGCCGCGTCTCACCCAAGGCAAGGCCGCGATCGCGACGCTCGGCGGCGACGGCTTCACGCTCACCGGACGGTGGGAGGCGCTGCTCGGAATCGCGCCCGAAATCGCGCGGCTGTTCGAACGGTTCGCGACGGAGAACTTAGGTTCCGACGCCGGGGCCGACGGCCGCACGATGAGCATGGCGCTGGCGGTGCCGCAGGACGGCGAAACCGAGGGCGCGGTGTTCCGGCGGTGCGGCGGAATGCTCGAAACGGCGAAGACGTTTCTCCGCGGCGGCTTCCACTTGTTCGGCCGTACCATCGAGTGGCAGCAACTCGCCGAGGCGGAGAGCATCAAAAACCTCGCCCTGCGATTGGTGCGCGAGTTCGGCTGCTCGACGCAATTTATCGCCGAGCTTCTTTCGTTTTATCCCGAGTTGCAGACCGGGCGGCGCGGCGTCCTGAAGTTCGAGCGTCCGTGGCGCTTTTACCGGCGCCTGGTCGTCACGCTCGACCCGAACGAGCGCCGTTCGCGCTCGCGCGAATATGTCAAAGTAAGAACCGAGTTAGCCGCCGAAGTGATCGGCAAAAACGTCGGACAAGCCCGATTACGCCCTAGCGGCCGGGTGGCGCTCGAATGGGCGTACCGGCTTACCCAAACGGAGTCAGTCTAATGTCTGAAGAGAAAAAAGAAGCCTCGCCGCAGGCTTCCGCGAATCCCAAGCGCGAAGGCGGACCGCGCCGCGAAGGCGGCGGAGGCCGGGGTCCGCGCGAGCATGGGGGCCGGGACTTCGCCCGCGGCGGGGGCGACCGCGACCGGCGTCCCGACGCTCCGCCGGAAATCGATCTCGATAAGCTGCTCGCCGATTCGCTCTATCTCGACAATCAGGCGCACGCCGTCGTCAATCGTCTGCGCGACATGGATTCCGGCACCAAGAGCCAATTGCGGCGCTTCTATAACGCCGTGCGCCGCGCTTGCCGGACGCCCGAGAGCGAGCGTCAACACGAATTCGTAATGCTGCGCGCGCGTCTGGCCTACACCATCGCACGGCATTCCCTGCGATCGATGGACACGCTCGAAAAGCTGCTGCTGCAAGTCACGCGCAAGAACGACTTGCGCGGATACGAGCGGTTCCGCGACCTGTTCGAAGCGATCGTCGCCTACAACGAGTAACTCGAAATGTCATCCCATACTTCCGAAACTAAGTTGGCGTTTCTCGGCAAACTGATCGTCGAGACCGAAGCCGTTTGCGAAACCGGCCTGCACATCGGCGCGGGTAAGGGTACGCTCGAGATCGGCGGGGCCGACAGCGCGGTCGTCAAGGATTCCTTCGGCCGCCCTTACATTCCGGGCAGCAGTCTGCGCGGCGCGATGCGGCATCAACTCGAAGTCGCCACCGGCGCGCTGGAGCGCGAGGACGAGATGGTGTATCTCTCCCGGCGGCGCGGTCAGGAAGTGCGCATTCACCAGAGCAACCGGCCGGACGACGAAATCTGCCTGCTCTTCGGCGGCCCCAATGGACGCGGGAGGCTAACGGTTTCCGACGCGGCGCTGGTGGAAGATTCGATCACGGCGCAGATGCGCGAGAACCTCGACGGCGAGTTGACCGAAGTGAAGAGCGAAGTCGCCATCGACCGGCTGACCGCGCAGGCCTCGCCGCGAACGATGGAGCGCGTTCCGGCGGGCGCGAAATTCAAAGTTCGCCTGACGCTCGACGTCTTGTGCAAAGAAGACGCGGACCTGATCGCGCTGCTGCCTCTCGCGCTACGGCTGATCGAGGACTCGGGCCTCGGCGGCGGACGCTCGCGCGGCAGCGGTCGGGTAACGTTCGGCGCGCCGCAAACCTCCTGGCGGTCGAAGGACGCTTACCTGTCGGGCGCGGAGGCGAAGGCTCTCGAAAAGCTGGACGCCGAAACTCTACTAGCCGAGATCGGGTAGCCATGCCGACGCTGTTGGTGCGGTTTCGTCCGCGCGGACCCTGGCGATTTGGAGACGGCGGCGAGCGCGAATCGACGGATACGATCGGGCACAGCGACACCCTGCACGCGGCGCTCGGTTGGGCGGCTCGGCGACTGGGCCGCGGCGAGGAATGGGAAGCCGCCGCCGGAGAATTGCGCGTCGGTTCGCTCTTTCCGTTCGTGGGCCGCACTCTCTATGTCGCGCCGCCGCGAACGCACTGGCCTCCCCCGACGCCCTCCAAGTTGCGGCTGAAGTCGGCGAAGTTGATTCCGCTGTCCGTCGCCCGAGAGTTGCTCGACGGAAAACCGCTGGCCGACGAGCGCTGGGATGTAGACGCCCGGTCGTCGTGCCTCGTTCCCGCGGGCGGCGTCGCGCCGTTTCGCGTCGCCGTTCGCCGCCACGCCGCCGTGGACTCGCGGACGCCGGGCGCGATCGAGACGCACGCCAGCGCGTGCCTCGAGTTTCCGGCCAACGCCGGATTCTGGTGCGGCGTCGCGGCTCCGGCCGAACCTCTGGACCTGGTCCGCGCCGCCATCCGCTTGCTCGGCGATTCGGGCCTCGGCGGAGAACGCAATCTCGGTTGGGGGCAAGCGTCGGTCGAGTTCGCGGCGTTCCCGGAAGCGGCGTCCGAATCGCCCTCGGGCCGCTACTGGCTGCTGTCGCTGTTCCTCCCCGCCGAAGGCGACTCGATCGATTGGACGAAAGGCGCCTACCGCGCCACCGTGCGTCGAGGCCATCGCAGCCGGGCCGTGCGCATGATCGAAGAAGGCGGAGTGCTCGCCGCCGCGGGGCCGCTGGTCGGCGGGCGGGCCGACGTCGGCGTAGGGGAAACTCTCTGGCGTAGCGGCATGGCTTTCGCCCTGCCTTTGCCCGCGGAGCCCGCCGCATGAAGTACCGCATTACGATCCTGACCCCGACGCTGGCGGGCGACGGCCAGCGCCTTTCGCCCATCGACTACATGGTCTGGAAAGACCAGGTGAACGTGATCGATCAGCGGCGGATCTTCAAGATGCTCGCCAAGAGCCCGCGCCTTGAACCGTACTTGGTGCAAATTCGGCGCGCCACGCGGCTCGATTTCGCCAGTTGGGGCGGATACGCGCAAAACTACGCGCTGCGGCGCATTCCCTTCGAGCATCCGTCTCTGACCGCCGCTTGGGAGCGCGCGCGGGTCGAGAGCCTGCACATTCCGACCTTCGCGGCGGATTCTTCGGGACCGCTGATCGCCGGATCGACGGTTAAGGGAGCGTTGCGTACGGCCGCGACGGTGGAGCGCTGGCGCAAGCGGGGGGTCGAGAAGATTCTCGAAACGGCGGCTGATCGCGCCGAAGGGCGGGTACCGCGATTTCTGGCGCAGTTCGCCGACAAGGAATCGCCGCGAGCGTCGTTCGCCGACGCGCGGATCATTTCGGGCGACTTGAGGGTTTACCAGGTGCAGACCTCGCGCCTGCAGAACGGCGTGCTGAGTTGGAAAGACGCCATGCCCGCGTTCGCCGAAATGGCGACGCCGGGCACCGTGTTCGAAGGCCGGTGGTCGGGGGAACTTCCGGCGCTCGGCGAATCCTCGGCGCTGCTCGAGAATCAGATCGCCTACGCGAAGGAGGCGAAGTTGCCGCAAGTCGCGGCGACGCTCGAAGCGTTGCGCGGGCGCCCCAGGCTGCTCTCGCTCGGCTGGGGCGGCGGATTCCTCTCGAAAACCTCGGCGGTCGACACCTCTCCCGAGCCCTACCGGCAAATTCTACGGGCGATGCCGTTTTACGCCCGGGCGATCCAAACGGGGCTCGCCTTCCCCAAAACCCGCCGAATCGTGACGATGGACCAAAAGCCCGCCGCGATTCCCGGTTGGATTTCGCTCGACCCCGCCGATTAGGTATGTAGGGCGAAGCCCGGATGCTACCCTCGTACCTGTGGAGCGAACCGGAGGAAGGCAAGACGCCCACAAAGACAGTCACAAATGTACAACGCATACTTCGGCTTTCGCGAAAATCCCTTTAATCTGAGCCCGGACCCGGCGTTTCTCTACCGCAGCGAGCAACACGAAGAGGCGCTGGCCAACTTGATGTACGGCGTGCAGAGCCGCAAGGGGTTCATCGTGTTAACCGGCGAGGTTGGCACGGGCAAAACCACGTTGCTCGAATGCCTGCGCGACTATCTCGACGCCCAGGGCACGGAATTCGCTTTCATCTTCAATTCGAAGATCACGCCCGACCAGTTTTTCGAGATGATCGCCTACGATCTCGATCTAAAGTGCGACCGGAAGTCGAAGACCGACGTGCTGTTCGCCCTCAATCAGTTGCTGATCCAGCAGGCGAACGAAGGGCGAACGACGGTGCTCATCGTCGACGAAGTGCATAACCTCGACTGGCACGTGCTCGAAGAGGTGCGAATGCTGGGGAATCTCGAAAATCCGAAGATCGGCAAGCTGATCCAGGTGATTCTGTCGGGGCAGCCCGAGTTCGACCAGAAGCTCGACTCGAGCGACCTGCGCCAGCTCAAGCAGCGCATCGTACTGCGCTGCCAGTTGCGGCCTTTCGACCTGCGGGACACGCGCGAGTACATCAACTCTCGCCTGTCGAAGGCGGGCATGCCCAAGCAGATGGTGTTCGACGAAGCGCTAATCGCGGAGATTCACACCCGCACGCAAGGCATTCCGCGCTTGATCAACGCGGTTTGCGACAACCTGTTGTTGACTTGCTTCGCCCTGACGGTGCGAAAGGCGATGCCCGACATGCTCGACGAGATTACGCGCGACATGCGCCTCGAGTGGCCGGAGAGGGCGATCGGCAAGCCGCAGCCCGTCCCCGTCGGCGCGCGCTAGCCTGGACTCATGCGCGTTAGTGCGCGCCGTTCTTGCCGTTTTTCGGACCGTGGCCGAGGAACCGGTTCAGCTTCGCTTCCGTATCGCGGTGCAAGGCGCGGATGTCTTTCATTTCGGCTTGCACCTCCGCGCGGTGCTTTTTCATCTCGGCGCGAGTTTCCTTCTGCATGCGGACGATCTCGCGCATCAGTCTAAAGCCGTCCTTAAGCAGGCGGGCCGTATTGTCGTGACGCCGTTCGGACCGCGCTAACTGCCGCTTGGTGTCGTCGTGAAAGGCGGCCAGCTTGGCGTCGGTCGCCGCGCTCTGCTTTACCAAAAACTCGATCGCCCGCTCGATGTCCATCTGGGCGGAGGATAGCACGCTAAGTTAGCATGGAAGCCTTCCCATGCACGCCTCCGGAGACCGCCTGGGTCCGTACGAACTGCTCGCTCCCATCGGTGCGGGTGGGATGGGTACGGTCTGGAAGGCCCGAGATACGCGCGTCGGCCGCACCGTGGCGGTGAAGATTCTAAAGGGACCTCAAAACGAACGCTTCGAGACCGAGGCGCGCGCCATCGCGCAGATCAGCCATCCCAACATCTGCACTCTTTTCGATCTGGGCGAAAGCGGCGCGGGCGAGCCTTTCATCGTGATGGAGTTCGTCGACGGCAAACCCGTCGCCGGGCCGTTGCCGGAAGAGGAAACCCGACGGGTCGGCGTTCAGATCGCCCGCGCGATGCAAGAGGCGCACGCACGCGGAATCGTGCACCGGGACTTGAAACCCGCGAACGTGATGGTTACGTCGTCGGGCGTGGTGAAGGTGCTCGATTTCGGACTGGCGAAGCTGACGATCTCGGCCACCGACGACACGATCACCCAAACCAAGGCGGGTGCCATCGTCGGCACCGTCGCCTACATGTCGCCGGAACAGGCCGAGGGCAAGCCGGTCGACGCCCGCTCCGACGTCTTTAGCCTCGGCGCGCTGCTCTACGAACTGAAGACCGGCGCGCCCGCGTTCCGCGCGGATTCTCCCGCCGCGACTCTAGCGCGGATCTTGCGCGACGATCCCCCGCCCATTCCCGGACCGCTCGGCGCGGCGATCCGAAAGTGCATGCGGAAGAATCCGGCGGAGCGTTACCAGTCCATGGCCGAAGCCGCCGAGGCTCTCGAAGCGGCGGCGGGCTGGGCGGTTCCATGGCGCGGACTCGCCGCGGCCGTGGCGTTACTCGTTCTTGCGGCGGGCGGCTACTGGCTGTCGAAGAAGATCGCCTCGCGGCAACCGGCCGCCATGTCGCTGGCGGTGCTGCCGTTTCTGAATCAGAGTTCCGAACCGGGAAGCGAAGCGTTCGCCGACGGGCTCACCGACGAACTCATCGGCGCGCTCAGCCGCGTACCGGGGATTAAAGTGATGGGGCGCGCCTCCGTTTTCCGATACAAGGGGCAGAACGCGCCGTTGAGCCAACTCGCCGCCGACTTGAAGGTCGACCGCGTCTTGCAAGGCTCCGTGCGCAAATCGGGCGATCGCTTACGGATCACCGCGCAGCTCGCGAACACAAGCGACGGCGTCGTGGTGTGGTCCGACACCTACGACCGCCAAGCGGCCGACGTGTTCGACGTGCAGGAAGAGTTGTGCCGGGCGATGGCGGGCGCGCTGAAGGTGCGCTTCGGCGAGTCCGCCGCGGTGGAGCGCGGAACGTCGAACATCGAGGCTTACGGCGAGTATCTGCGCGGTCTGGGCGCTCGACAGACGATGACGCGCACCAGCATCCAGCAGGCGATGGTCCATTTCCGGGAGGCGATACGCCTGGACCCGGCCTTCGCCCACCCCTGGGTGGCGCTCGCCGCGTTCACCGCGATCACGCCCGCCGTCCGGTTGGGCCGGTCCGAGGACGCGCTGCGGGAAACGGAAGCCGCGCTCGACCGCGCGCTGTCCATTAACCCGAACTTGGCCGAGGCGCACGCCATCCGCTCTTACGTCGCCTCGACCAAGCGTCAGTGGGCGGCGGCGCGCATGAGTTGCGAACGTGCGCTGGCCTTAGAGCCTCGCAATCCGCGCGTCAACAGCTATTGCGCGCGGGTGCATTTGATCCTGGGCGATTCGGCGCGTGGCCTCGAACTCGCGCGGCGCGCCGTCGAAATCGATCCCGCCGATTCGTTCTCCGTCTACCGGTTGGGAGAAGCGTACTTCTACGGAGTGCGGCGGTACGACGAGGCCTTAACGCAATTCCGCGCGACCCTGCAATTGGCGGGCGGATCGATTTTCGCTCAGGGCTTCGTCGCGACTTGTCTGGCGGCGTTAGGGCGGCCCGGCGAAGCGGTGCAAGCGCTGGATCTGGCGCTGGCCGGCACGGGCGGAGACGCCGGAGTTCTCTTCGTTCCTCCGCTGGCCGCCGCGGGCCAACTGGACCGGGCCCGATCGTTGGTCGAGAAAGCCAAGTCCGAACGGGCGGCCGGAGCGTTCGTCAATTCCACCTTCCTCGCCCGAGCGCATTTCGCGGTTGGCGACGCCGCCGCCGGTTTCGAAGAATTGAACCGGGCTTTCGACGAGATGGACGCCACCCTGGCCGTCGTTCCCTTCAGCGCGCTGATGGACAACTACCGCCGGGACCCGCGCTACCGGGCGTTTCTCGCGAAAATGAACTATCCGGCGGACGCGAAAGTTCCCTAGCGCCTCCCGGCCTGCGATAAACTGGCGGAAGTTCACCGAAGGAGCGTCCATGCCGACTAATCGCCGTCAATTTCTCGCCGCCGCCGGAGTGGCGGGGGCCGCCAAATCGTTCGCCGCCTCGAAGGCCGCCGCCTCGGGCCGCGTCGTCGGAGCCAACGACCGGATCAACGTTGGCGTGATCGGCACGGGCGGCCGCGGCTTTTACGTCGCGCGCGAGTTCAAGAACGTCGGCGACGGCGCGGGCAACGCCCGCATCGCCATGGTGTGCGACGTCTACCAGAAGCGCGTCACGAAGGGCAAAGAAGCTTACCAGTGCGACGGCACGCTCGACTACCGGGAAGTGCTGGCGAAGTCCGACATCGACGCCGTGATCGTCGCGACGCCCGACCATTGGCACGCCCCGATCGCGCTCGCCGCCATGGACGCGGGCAAGGACGTGTATCTCGAAAAGCCGATGTGCCACACGATCGAGGAGGCGAAGCGTCTCTCCGACACGGTGCGCGAAACCAAGCGCGTGCTGCAAGTCGGTTCGCAGACCACTTCCGGCGACCAGTGGCATAAGGCGAAAAAAGCCATCGGCGACGGCATGCTCGGCCAGATGATCATGAGCCAGGGCAGCTATCATCGCAACTCGATCGAGGGCGAATGGAACTGGCCCATCGACGCGGAGGCCGGTCCCGACGGCAAGGGCGACAACTATATCGACTGGAAAATGTGGCTCGGCAACGCCACCAAGCGCGACTGGAATCGCGACCTGGGCGCCGACCGTTTCTTCCGCTTCCGTAAGTACTGGGATTACTCGGGCGGCATCGCCACCGATCTGTTCTTCCACGTCGCCGCGCCGATGAACGTGTGCTGGGGCGGCGGCGGACAGTTCCCCTACCGCGTTATGGCGGGCGGCGGAATTTACGTGTTCAAGAATCTGCCCGAGGATCCTTCGAAGCCGGATCGCGAAGTGCCGGACACATTCCACCTGATCGGCGAGTACTCGAAGGGCCACAGCGTCGTGCTGAGTTCGTCGATGGTGAATTCGCAGCACATCCCCGGCTTAATCCGCGGCCACGGCGCGACGCTCACCATGGTCGAGCACGGGCGTTTCGAAGGCTACGCTCCGTTCATCACGCTGAAGGCCGAAAAGACCCGCAGCCGATCCGGGGCCAAGTTCGTCGTGCCGGAACTCGAAGCGAAGTTCGAGGGTAAGGACGAGATCAAGATTCCGGTGGAAGATAAGCCCACCATGCCGACCCACGTCGGTAACTTCCTCGATTGCATGCGGACCCGCCAGAAGCCGACGCTTGATGTCGATACCGCCGCCAAGGCTCAGGTGCTCATCACGATGGCCGTGCAGAGCTACCGGCAAGGCCGCGTGCTCTACTTCGACGAGAAAACCTGGAAGGTCTCGGACAAAGCTCCGCGAGCTTAGCTGTCACTGTTTCACGGTCGTAGGCTAGGCCGCCTTTAACGCTTCAGATGGCGCGCGAAGAACGCCTCCACGCGCGCCGTCGCCTCCGGCGTCGAGAACTGCGGGCCGCCGTGCCCCCCGCCGGGAACTACAACTAGTTCCGTCTCCACTTTCGCGGCCTTCAGCGCTCGATGCAAACGCTCGCTCTGTTCGAGCGGCACGCTCAAATCGCTATCGCCGTGCACGATGAGAAACGGAGCGTCGCCCGCCGACGCCCATTTCACCGCGCCCGCCGCGTCGGCCTTCGCCGCGTTCTGCTGCACCGGTCCGCCGATCAGTCGGCTTTCGGGAGCGGTGGGCGAGTCGTGGTCGATGGTCGAGGGGAACATCGACATGCGCCGCAGATCCGCCGGGCCGTAGTAGTCCACCACCGCCTGCACGCGGCTGGATCCGCTCTCGCCCACCGAGCCTTCGAGGTCCGGAGCGTCGCCGGTGGTACCGAGTAGCGCTACCAAGTGCCCGCCCGCCGAGGATCCCCAAACGCCGATCCGCGAGCCGTCGATGCCGTACTCGCCCGCATGATTGCGCAGCCAGCGAATCGCGGCCTTCACATCGTGCAGTTGCGCCGGAAACGCCGCCTCGTGGCTAAGCCGATAGGCGACGCTCGCCACCGCGTATCCGCGCGCGGCCATCGGCGCGGCGGGTGGGTTCGCCTTCGAGCCGTTCTGCCACGCGCCGCCGTGGACCCACACGACTAGCGGAAGCGGAGCGGTGGGCTTCGCCTCCGGCAGGTAGAGATCCAGCTTCAGGTCCTTTTCGGGCGTCTTCGCGTAGATCAGGTTCCGCGAAATCTTCACCCCGGAAATCGCGCGCGGCTCGTTCTCGACAACGGGCGGCACGGCGGGATAAAGCGCCGCGGGCGAGCCTTCCGGAAGCGCGATGGTGGGCTTGCCAGTCAGGTACTTCAGCCCCGCCAGAAACTGATCCGTGGCGTAGGTCGTCGAGGCATGCCATTCTCCGTCGCCGCGGTCGTTGAAAAACCCGTGCGGCTGCCCCTTCGCCCAGTAAAGCTGCGCCGGAATCTTCGACTCGCGCATCCGTTCGAACAGCTTGCGGCCGCCCGCCGCCAACGGGTCGGCGTCGCCGTAGAAGAAAATCGACGGCGGCATAGTCACGCCCGATCCGTCGCGCCCGCCGCTATAGCCGGGATTGTAGAGCGCCAGCGCCGCCGGTTTCGCCTTCGGAACGGCCATCGTCGCGCAAGTCGCGCCCGCCGATCCGCCGCCCGCCAGCACTTTCGCCGGATCGACGCCTAGTTCGCCCGCTTTGCCGCGCATCCACTCGATGGCCGACGCGCAATCCTCGATCGCCTCGACGGGCGTCGTCTTGTGCTTCGATTCGATGCGATACTCCGCGCTCGCCGCCACCATGCCGCGACTCGCCAAATATTGCGCCTTCGAGAAAAACTGCTCCGGCGATCCGTTCTTGAAACCCCCACCGAAGAAGAACACGATGCCCGGACGGGAATCCCCCGCCGTCCACCCGATCGGGTAGAAAACGTGAATCCGAAGTTCGCCCTGAGGCGTCGTCTTGTACACATGCGCTTGGCGCAGGGGCGCGCCCAACACTTGAAACAGTACGACGGGGAGAATCGCGGCGGCGAGCGGGATTTTCATCGCCCGCGATGTTATCATGCAACTCGATTTCCGGCGGCGTTAGAATAGCGACATGACGGCACTACCGGCGCACTATTTCACGCCCGAGCGATACCTGGAGCGCGAGCGCTGGTCCGAGGAGAAACACGAGTACTTCGAAGGCCAGATCATCCTGATGGCGGGTGGGAAGCCGCGCCATGCGCTAGTGATCAGTAACGTGACAACCTCCGTTTGTGGTCGCTTGAAACGCGGCGGCCCGTGCCGCGGGTTCAACAGCGATCTCCGCACCAGCGTCCATTGGGACCGCCTGATCACCTACCCCGATTTTCAGGTGGTTTGCGGCCCGCTCGAATACTCCGACGAGCACAAGGACACGATTACCAATCCAACTTTCATCGTCGAAGTCCTATCGCCTTCCACCTCGCGCCACGATCGCGGCAAGAAGCTCGAGTACTACAAGGGCTGCGATTCGATCCAGGAGTATTTGTTGATCGAACCCACGCCCGTCGACGTCGAGCACGGTTGGCGAGCCCCGAATGGCGGTTGGAACACCGAAACCATTCGGGAGATGGACGCCTCGATCCGCTTGGGTTCAATCGGCGTCGAGTTTCCGGTCGAAGAGCTTTACTTCGGACTCGACGCTAGCGTGCGCTAGCCGCGCACCCGCAACTGCACGCCGAGCTCGCGCAACTGCCGGTCGTCCACGACGCTCGGCGCTTCGCACATCAGATCGACGCCCTTCGACGTCTTGGGGAACGGAATCACGTCGCGGATCGTCTCCTCGCCCGCGAGCAGCATCACCATCCGGTCGAACCCCAGCGCGATCCCACCGTGCGGCGGCGCTCCGTACTCGAGCGCGTCGAGCAGGAATCCGAACTTCCGCCGCGCGTCCTCTTTCGTCAGCCCCAGCGCGTCGAAGACCAACGACTGCACGTCGCTCCGATGAATCCGGATCGAGCCCGACGCGAGTTCGATGCCGTTCAGCACGATGTCGTAGCTCTTCGCGCGGCAGCGTCCCGGATCGGTCGAAAGAAACTCCAGATCCTCGTCCTTCACCGACGTGAACGGATGATGCGCCGCCACCCAGCGCGAGTCCTCGGCGTCCCATTCGAACATCGGAAAATCGACCACCCACAGCCACCGCAGATCGCGCGGGTCGAGCAGTTTGTGCCGGTCGTTATACTTCCGCCCCGCGTGCAACCGCAGTTCGCCGCACGCCTTCAAAACAGTCTCTTCCGGTCGGCTCCCTTCGATCGCGGCGGGCCAGCCGGCCACCAGCAGCAGATCGTCCTCGCCCGCGCCCGTGCGCTCTCGCAGCGTCGGCATCGCGTCCGGGAAATCGCGCTCCAGACGCTTCATGTCGTCGTATACGCGCAAGCCCTTCTCTTGCCCGAACGCCTTTAGCTCGTCGCGCTCCTTGCGCGACAGAGGACCGGTCTTCGGAACGACGATCGCCACCAGCGGCAATCCCGCGTGCGTCATCGGAACCGGCGCGTGCGCGAACAAATCCTCCACGCGCTCGAGCGGCGGCAACCGCAGGTCCGGCTTGTCGCTGCCGTATCGATTCATCGCCTCGGCGTAGGTCATCCGCGGAAATTCGTAATCCAACGGAAAACCGGCCGCGCGGCACACGTGCTTCACCAGCGGCTCGATCGTCTCGTAGATCGTCTCCTGCTGCGGGAAACTCATCTCGACGTCGATCTGCGTGAACTCGTACTGCCGGTCGGCGCGCAAATCCTCGTCGCGAAAGCAGCGGACTAACTGGAAATACTTCTCGTAGCCCGCCACCATGAACAACTGCTTGAAAATCTGCGGCGACTGCGGCAGCGCGTAAAACTCGCCCAAATTCAAGCGCGACGGTACGAGAAAATCGCGCGAGCCCTCGGGCGTCGACTTCGTCAGAAACGGAGTCTCCAGCTCCAAAAAACCCGCGCCGAACATGTACTCGCGCACCGCGAACGAGAGCTTCGACCGCAAGATGATGTTGCGCTGCATGCGCGGCCGCCGCAGATCCACGTAGCGATACTTAAGCCGCGTCTCCTCGCCCACGTCCACCGCGTCCTCCATCGGAAACGGCGGCGTCTTCGACGTGTTCAGGATCCAAATCCGATCCACCACGATCTCCACCTCGCCCGTCTCGATGGCCGGATTGACGGTATCCTTGCTGCGCTCCTCCACCTCGCCCTCGGCGGCGATCACGTACTCGCTCCGCACCTGATTCGCGCGTTCGAGCACGGCCTTGTCCCCTTCGCTGCGGAACACGATTTGCGTAATGCCGTCGCGGTCGCGAATGTGCATAAACAGCAGTCCGCCCAAGTCGCGCACGCGGTGTACCCAGCCCATGATCAGCGCGCGCTTCCCCACGTCGGACTTCCGCAGTTGCCCGCACGAATGCGTCCGGCGCAACGCGCCCAAAAAATCGAGTTGTAGTTCTTCAGCCATTGACGATCTCTTCGAATGTGACGGAGCGCTGCTCGCCCGTCGCCATGTCCTTGAGCATGGCGCTATCGGCGGGCAGTTCCGAATAGCCGACGATGGCCGTTTGCCGCACGCCGGTCTTGTTCGCGAGTTCGAGCGCACGCTTCAACCGCGCGTCCGCGGCCACTTCTACGCGCCGCCCGCGCGCTCGCAGCCGATGCGCCAGATCTCGCGCCCTCGCCGACGCCTCCTCGCTCAGATAAGCGACGAAAAATTCCGGCCCGGTCTCCACCGCCGCGCTTTCCTCGACGGCCATCGCCAGGCGATCCTCGCCGATCGAGAATCCGATCCCCGGCGCCGCGATTTTCGACCCGATCGATTCCGCGAGGCCGTTGTAGCGCCCGCCGCCCGTAACCGCGTTCTGCGCCCCCAGCGCCCCGTGCAAGATCTCGAACGTCGTGTGCGTGTAGTAATCGAGCCCTCGCACCAGCCGCGGCCGCACTTCGTAACCGACCCCGCGCTCGTCGAGCAGCGCCCTCACCTTCGCGAAATGCTCGCGGCACTCGTCGTTCAGAAAATCGAGAATGCTCGGCAACCGACCCACGATCTCCTCGTCCTCCGGCGCCTTCGAATCCAGCACGCGCAGCGGATTCGTATCCGCCCGCCGCCGATTGTCTTCCGTCAGCCGATGCTTCACCGGAGCGAGTTCCTCGCGCAGCTTCGCGATAAACGCCGCGCGCGATTCCTTGTCGCCCACCGAGTTGATCGCCAGATGAAAATCTCGCAGTCCGCACTCGGACAGCGCCACCGTCACCATCTCGATCACTTCGGCGTCTACGGCGGGCGAGTGCGACCCGATCGCCTCCGCGCCGATCTGAAAAAACTGCCGGAACCGGCCTTTCTGCGGACGCTCCCGCCGGAACATCGGGCCGATGTAATACAGCTTCTGAATCCCCGGTCGCTGGTCCAGCCGATGCTCTATATACGCGCGAATCACCGATGCCGTGTTCTCCGGCCGCAGCGTTAGAGACGTTCCGTCGCGGTCCTCGAAGGTGTACATCTCCTTCGACACAATGTCCGTCTCCTCGCCCACGCCGCGCGCGAACAGCGCCGTCTCCTCGAAAATCGGCGTGCGAATCTCGGAGTAGTTGTACACGCGGAACACGCGCCGCACCGTCGCCTCGACGCGATTCCAGAGTTCGCTTTGGGGAGGCAGGATATCCCGCGTCCCCTTTACCGCTTGGATCATCCGCGGTTCTCTTCCCGGTACAGGCGGGTCTTTTCGAGGTAGTGCGCCAGATTCAGATCGAAGCGCTCTTTCTCTTCGGGCGTCACTTCGCGGCGCACCTTACCCGGAACGCCCATGACGACGCTCCCCGGCGGAACTTCCATGCCCTCGGGCACCAGCGCCGCGGCCGCCACCACGCTGCCCGCGCCGATCTTCGCGCCGTTCAGCACGATCGCGCCGATGCCGATCAGGCAGCCGTCTCCGATCGTGCAGCCGTGCAGCATCGCCTGATGGCCGACGGTCACTCGATTCCCGATCGTTAGCGGAAAGCCTTCGTCCGAATGCAGCGTCGAGTTGTCCTGGATGTTCGTCTCGTCGCCGATGCGGATCAACCCCACGTCGCCCCGAATGACGACGCACGGCCAGATCGACGAGCGTTCGCCGATGGCGACCTCGCCGATCACTTGCGCGCTAGGGTCTACGTATGCCGACGCCGCCACTTGGGCCACGTGGCCTTGGTACGGCCGGATCATGAGTGGAGACTGTTATTGTAGCGGATGAGGGCGCGATGAACGAGAAAGCCTCCGCGAATACGGCGTTGTACAAGACGGATTTTCACGAATGGGCCGTACGGACCGCCGATCTCGTCCGGGAAGGGCGGATCGAGGAAGTCGACACGGAGATCTTGTGGGACGAGATCAACTCGATGGCGGGACGCGACGAACGGGAATTATACAGCCGGCTCACGGTGCTGAGCCATCATCTTTTGAAGTATCGGTATCAACCGCTCTACCGTTCCCGAAGCTGGCGTTCGACGATCTCGACTCAGCGGCGGGAACTGCGGCGTTTGCTTCGCCGTTCGCCCGGCCTCAAGCCCGAAGCGAGTTTGGCCTTCGCCGAAACCTACTCCGAAGCGCGTCTCGACGCGCTCGACGAAACCGGCCTCGATCCGCGCGAAATTCCCGCCGAACCGCCGTTCACTCTCGAACAAGCGCTCGACGAAACGTACCTTCCCGCCTAGCGCTCGCTAAACTGGAGCTATGCGCTCCATCCGGTACGGCAAGTACGTCCCCGAAGACCTCGGCGTCGATGCCCAGGACCTGATGAAGGCGCTTTCGGACTTCTTCCTGAACTCCGGCTTCGATTCCCAGTTCTACAACTTCACCGAATACGACCCCAACTCGCTCGAAGAGCTAAAGAAGGCCATCGAGCAAGCGCTTCGCTCGGGTGAACTGTTCGACGACCATCGCCGCGACGAGATGCTGGAACAGCTCGAAGCCATGTCGCGCGAGGAACTCGAAGGCCTCCTCGAACGCCTAATAAAGAAGTTAATGGACGAGGGATTTCTGAACGCCCAGGAGAATCCCAACGGGCCCGGCGGCGTGGGGCGCGGCGAAACCAAGACCCGTTTTGAAGTCACCGACAAGTCGCTCGACTTCCTCGGCTTCAAGACCCTCAAGGACTTGATGGGTTCGCTCGGACGGTCGAGCTTCGGCGCGCACGACACGCGCGACATGGCGACCGGCGTCGAGGCCAGCGGCGCCTCGAAACCCTACGAATTCGGCGACACGCTCAATCTCGACGTCCCGCAAACCTTGTTCTCGGCCATGCAGCGCGAGGGCGTCAAGGTCCCGCTCGATCTCGAATACTCCGATCTCCACGTCCACCAGAGCGAGTATCAATCCTCGTGCGCCACGGTGCTCATGCTCGATTGCTCGCACTCGATGATCCTCTACGGCGAGGACCGCTTCACGCCCGCGAAAAAAGTGGCGCTCGCGCTCGCGCATTTGATCCGCACCCAGTTTCCCGGCGACAGTCTGCGGTGCTTGCTCTTCCATGACACCGCCGAAGAGGTGAAGATCTCCGAACTCGCGCGCGTCCAGGTCGGACCCTACTACACCAACACCCGCGACGGTCTCATTCTCGCTCAGCGCATGCTTAAGGCCGAGAAAAAAGATATGAAGCAGATCGTCATGATTACCGACGGCAAGCCTTCGGCTCTCACTCTCGACGACGGGCGCATCTACAAGAACGCCTTCGGCCTCGACCCGCTCGTGGTTTCTAAAACTCTGGAAGAAGTCAATCGTTGCAAGCGGCAGGGAATTCTCATCAACACGTTTATGCTCGCCAGCGACTACGGACTCGTCAGCTTTGTCCAAAAAGTGAGCGAGCTATGCAAGGGCAAAGCGTACTTCACCACGCCTTACACGCTGGGTCAATATTTGCTCATGGACTTCATGACGCGTAAGAATCGCACCGTGCACTGACTCAATCGATTAGCTTCAAGCCGGGGATATCCTCGAAATCCTCTCGGTTCAGCGTCCACACGGCCGCTTCGTTGACCAACGCCGTCGCCGCGATCATGATGTCCGACTCCCGTCCGCGCCCGCGTCCCAGCGTGCGGTAGATTCGCGCGGCGATCTCCGCCTCCCGCTCTCCAAAGACTTGCACCGATTCGGACGGCAGTAGTTCGCCTTGATCGGCGAGTTCCTCCGGAGTCCGCGGTCCCCGCAGCCACTCGAACAGGACGATCGCCGGCAAGCGCAAACTATCTCCCGCCGCCACCAACTCCCGCAACCGTCCGGCCCCCGAGCGTTGCCCGGTCAAGGCGTCGATCAGCGCCGATGTGTCCAAAACCACTTTCATCGCGGTTCGCGCCAGCCGGACCGTCTGCGTTCCCGAATCTCGGCGAGTTCGGCCGTTACTTCCGCTTGCGGACGACTGGGGGACCGGCGCGTCATGGCGTCGATCACCGCCAGCTTCCGGGCGATTTCTTCGTCGGACGGACGCTCGGAACGATGGGCGAATTCGACGATGGCCCGGCGCGTAATCTCGCTCTTTGGCTGACGCAAGCGCTTGGCGGTCAAATCGAGCTGCCGTATCGCCTCGTCGTCGAGCGTCATGGTGACCTTGGTCATACCCATGCTGGCCATACTACCATACTTCCGCTTGCAGTCCCATTGACATCAAAGTGCGGTTTGATTGTAACCGGGATGTGGCAATCTCAATAGGCTTATGTCCTTGACGCGACGCTATTTCTTCCCCACCCTCGCCGGAGCCGGGCTTGGCGCTACGTTCTCCGAATCTCTGTTCGCTCAATCGGGTCCATTCCAGCACGGCGTGGCGAGCGGCGATCCGCTTACCGACCGCGTCATCCTTTGGACTCGCGTCACCCTCCCCGCGTCTAGCGAAACCGTATTCGTCGAGTGGGAAATGGCCCTCGATCCTCGCTTTTCCACCGTCGTTCGTCGCGGCCTCTCCTCCACCTCCCCCGCGTTCGACTTCACCGTGAAGGTAGACGCCGCGCGCCTCGAACCCGGAACCACGTACTACTACCGCTTCATCCTGCGCGGCGGCCCCGCCTCGCCCATCGGACGTACCCGCACGCTGCCCCTGGGCTCGTTGTCGCGCCTTCGCTTCGCCGTCGCTTCCTGCTCCAACTACCCGGTCGGCTATTTCAACGCCTACCGGCTGATCGCCAATCGCCACGATCTCGACTTCGTGATGCACCTGGGCGACTACATCTACGAGTACGCCGACGACACCTTCGGGTCCGGAACCGCTACCGGCCGTTCGCCCATCCCGAACAAAGAAATCGTCTCGCTCTCCGACTACCGCCAGCGTCACGCCCAATACCGCACCGACGTCGATCTGCAGGAAGCCCACCGCCAGCACCCGTTCATCGTGGTTTGGGACGATCACGAGTCCGCCAACAACGCCTGGAAGGGCGGCGCGCAGAATCACCAACCCGAAACCGAAGGCGACTGGCAGGCGCGCAAAGCCGCGGCGACGCAAGCTTGGCTCGAATGGATGCCGGTGCGCGAGAATCCCACGCTCGGACTCATCTACCGCGCGTTTCGCTTCGGCGATCTGATGGATCTCTCCATGCTCGACACCCGGCTGATCGGCCGCGACGAGCAAGTCTCGCCCACCAGTTCCGAAGTGGCCAACCCGAACCGCTCCCTCCTCGGCGCGGAGCAGCACGACTGGTTCCTCAACCAATTGTCCGCCTCGAAGTTCCGCAACACCCGCTGGCGCTTCGTCGGCCAGCAAGTCATGATGGCCCAACTGGTTACGCGCACCGGAACGCCCTTCAACACGGATCAGTGGGACGGCTACCGCGCCAGTCGCGAAGGCGTACTCGAGCATCTACGCAACCGCTCCATCGATAACGTCGTCGTCCTCACCGGCGACATCCACTCTTCCTGGGCGAACGAAGTGGCGATCGACGCGCTATCGGCTCTCCCGGTGCGCAACGCGCCGCGCGCGGTCGAGTTCGTCGGCACGTCGGTCACCTCGACCACCGGTCTCGAGGACCCCGCCGTTTCGACGCCGCTCGAGAACGAAATTCAGGAACGGCTCCCGCACGTCAAGTACGTCAACTTTTCGAAGCGCGGCTACCTGCTGATCGATCTCGACCGCGACCGGGCCCAGGGCGAGTGGTACCACCTCGACACGGTCGCGACCCCTTCGCTGGCCCAGACATACGCGCGCGGAATGCTGACGGCCGCCGGATCGAACCGCTTGACGGACTCCGCCGGGGCGTCCGTTCCCCCCGCCGGTCCGCCGCCCGCGCCGTAAAGTACCGGCCTAAACTACCAGGCGGGTTCCCAAACCGGGCCGAGGTCGAGCGCGAAACCGGACACCGGCTCTTCGCCCTCGATCTTCGCCGGACCGTTCAGAACTTCGATTCCGCCCGGACGATAGATGTACAGTTCGCGCGTCGCCGGATGAATCAGCCAGCCTAACTGGCAGCCATTCGCCATCCATTCGGCCATCTTTTCTTGGACTTCCGCCAGCCGGTCGCTGGGGGACGTTAGCTCGATCACGAAGTCGGGGCACAGCGGCAGAAAACGCTCGCGCTCGCGCCGGTCGAGCTTCTCCAGCCGGGACCGCAACACCCAGGAAACGTCGGGCGATCGCATCGCCGTATTCGGCAGGCGAAAAAGCGTACTCGAATCGAAGCCCACGCCCCGCCCGTCGCGCCTGACCCAGTCGCGGAATTGCCCCGCGATTTCGAAGTTTCGGCTACCGGTTTCGCCGCCGGTATTCGCCATAATGAAAATCCTCCCGTCGGCTAGGCGCTCGGCGCGAAGGTCCGGCTGACTGGCGCAGAAATCGAAAAACTCGTCGTCCGTGAGGGCCGGATACGGCAGCTTGACGGGCATGCGGTACTCGGCAATCTCCGGCGCGATGAGAAACTCGGTCATGGGCGCTCCCTTTCAGTAGTCTAGCTCTATGCGCGCGATTCTCATCCTGGCCGCGATCCCCGCTTTTTCTCAAACTCTCGACAATCTCGACGCCGTGCTCTGGACGCAAACCAGCGTCGAGTACCAGGCCGCCGCCCGCCAAACCTACGCCGCCGCGCGAATGGCGCTCGACCGGGGGCTCGCCACGCCCCACTGGACCGCCATCCCGCTGACCGGCCCGCCATCCCCGCCCGACAAGCCGCCCGCCGTGATCCTCGATCTCGACGAGACCGTGCTCGATAACTCGGCCTACCGCGCGCGGCGATTGCTCGACGGCGGGAAACCCTTCACGCTCGAGAGCTGGAACGCGTGGGTGGCGGAAGCGAAAGCCGGACTCGTGCCCGGCGCGCGCGAGTTTATCGATTACGCCCGGTCGCGCGGTGTGGCGATCTTTTTCGTCACCAATCGCGACTGCAAGAACGAGCCTGCCGACGCGACCTTCCGGAACCTGCAAGCTCTCGGTGTGTCGGGCGAACTTCGCTGCCGGGAGACGACAAGCGATAAGGAGCCCCGGCGTTACTCGATCGCCTGGGCGCACCGCGTGCTTCTCCTCGTCGGCGACGACTTCAACGACTTCGTCACGGCCGCGCCCACCCTCGCCGAACGCCAAAAGCAACTCGACCGGTTCGGCCAATATTTCGGCGAACGTTGGTTCATCCTGCCGAATCCGATGTACGGTTCCTGGGAACGTCCGTTCGAAGATCGCGTAGAGAAGAAGAAAGAGGCACTGAAGCCATGACCATCGCCCAATCGATCGGACGTCCCTTGGCGTTCGTTTCCACCGGAGCGCTCGCGCGGACCTATTCCTTGCGCGACGCCGAATCGGAGACCGAACTGGGAACCATAACTTTCCGAAGCCGTTGGGGCGGATCGTTCGCCACCGCCGTTTGCTCCGAAGGCCGTTGGACGTTCAAGCGGCAAGGAGTCTTCAAACCCGTCGTGACCGGGCGCGTGATCGAAAGCGAAACCGATATCGTTCGCTTCGGTCCCGATTGGAGATCCGGCGGCGAGATCGAACTCGGCGAGAAGCGGTTTCGGTGGAAGGCGGAGAATTTTTGGTCCTCGTCTTGGCGACTCCTGGATTCGCAAGAGGCCGAGGTGATCGCCTGCCGCGAGAAGTTCTCGTTCGGACTGAAGAGCGAACTGGTTCTGGGCGAGGCGGGACGCCGGTTAGGCGAACTGCCGCTCCTCGTCATGTTCTGCTGTTATCTGCGGGTGCTGGCTTACGAGGACGGGGTCGTCGGCGGTTAACCGCGCCCTCGCGTGGCGGCGATCTGGGCGATATCGAGCAGTTTCGGCGGCGGCGCGCTTCCCGACACCTGCACCAGCGCGTCGCGGAACATCGTGTTGCAAAACGGACAAGCGGCGGCCACCGTCGTCGCGCCCGTGGCGACCAGTTCCTTCGCGCGGGTTTCGCTCACCCGCTCGCCGTGTTCCTCGCCCAAAAACGCCAATCCCCCACCCGCGCCACAACAGAAAGACCGCTCCCGGGCGCGCGGTGGATCGACCACCGTGCCCGCCTGCGCCGCGACGGTTCGGGGCTCGTCGTAAGTCCCTTTGTATCTACCGAGATAGCAAGGATCGTGATAAACCACCTTCTCCTCGGACTTCCCGGGAGCGGGTAGCAGGCGCGCGAGCAGTTCGCTGTGATGCTCGACCGTGGGCGTCTCGCCGAACTCCTTCCAATCTTCGGTCATCGTGCGGACGCAATGCGGACAAATCGACAGCATTTTCTTGGGTTTAGCGGCGCGGATCGTTTCGAGATTCGCTTCGGCCAGCGTCCCGAACGCGAGATCGTTCCCCAGCCGCCGCGCCGAATCGCCCGTACACTTCTCCTTCTTGAGTACCCCGAACGTAACTCCTTCCCGGCGAAGCACTTCCACCAGCGCTAGCACGATCTCCCGGCCCTTCGGATCGTAGGAGCCCATGCAGCCCAGCCACAGGCAATATTCCTGGGAACCGTCGAAGTACGGTAACTCGTTCTTTTGGATAAACTTATCGCGTTCGCTCGCCGAGATTCCGAGCGGATTGCCGTAGCGCTCGAGGTTCAGGAAGAGCTTGCCGCCGTAATCGTCGTCCCACTCGCCGGTATTCACCGCTCCGCGCCGCAGACCGATAATCGCGGGCAGGTGCTGGATGCCCACCGGACACTGAAACTCGCAGGCGCCGCACGTAGTGCATTGAAACGCGGCGACTTGCGACTCGTACTTGCCGATCAGCTTTTCCTCGCTCGCCGGGCCGTACTCGTTCAGATACCCTCGCAGGCCGAGGATGACTTGTTTCGGATTTAACTCTTTGCCGGTGTTGTAGGCGGGGCAATGCTCCGTACAACGGCCGCATTCGACGCAAGAATAGGCCTGCAAAGCGACAATTTGGGTCAAATTGGTCCCGTTTACGAGCCCAAAATCGTCGTCTCCGGCGAGCGGTGGGATCTTCGAGAAGCCGTCGCGCTTCAAAAACACCGCCGCCGGACTCAGCACCAGGTGCAGGTGCTTGGTATGCGGAATCAGCGGCAGGAAAATGAACAACGCCGCCGTATGCAGCCACCAGAAAACCCGCCCCTCGCCCGCCAAATAGGTCCACATCAGGGTGAAAATCAGAAACGCGATCAACCCGCTTTCCACCGACACCTTCTCGCCAAGCCATTTCGGGCGCAGGAAAAACCGCCGAACGAACAGCGCGCCGATCGAAACCATCACCAAAAGTGCGAAAATCGACGCCAAAAGCGCGTAAAAACGACCGAAAACGCCCCTTGGATCGATCAATTCGTACCCAAAACCGCGGCTTAGGTGGTCCAGAGTGACCATTCCGAAGGCGCAAAACCCCCAAAATACAACGGCATGCGCGAGCCCCGGCAGCGGCCGTTGGGCGATCACGTGCCCCTGCAGCAGCACCTCCCAGACAAACGCGCCGACGCGCGGCGCGATGGGGCGGAGGGAGAAGTCCGGGTCGGGTTTCGAGGCGAGGATGCGGCGAAGGATCGGCAAAAACCGGCGGGCGAACAGGCCCAGCGACACGGTCATCGTAATCGCCAAAATCAGTTTTTCGGCCCAATGCGGATGCGCCATCTCTACTACAATAAGGGGTTTGTGACCAGATGCCGCATATAGTCGTCGCCGGCGCCGCCGGATTCATCGGCTCCCACCTCTGCGACCGCCTGATCGCCGACGGACACCAAGTTACGGGGCTGGACAACTGCATTACGGGCTCCGAGGAAAACCTGGAGCAACTGAAGCGCAACAAGCGATTTCGGTACGCGCACGCCGACGTGACGCTGCCGGGGTGGGATCGAGCCATCGATGGGCGTCCCGTGGACGGCGACGGTCGGCCCGTGGACGGGGTGTTTCATCTGGCGTCGCTCGCGAGCCCGGTGGACTATTTGCGGCACCCGGTGGAGACGCTCGAAACGGGGTCGGCGGCGACGAAGAATCTGTTGGAACTCGCCCGGCGCAACGGCGCGCGGTTTCTTCTCACGTCGACCAGCGAAGTGTACGGCGACCCGCTGGTGCACCCGCAGACCGAGGAGTATTGGGGCAACGTGAACCCGATCGGTCCGCGATCCTGCTACGACGAATCGAAGCGGTTCGCCGAGGCGATGACAATGGCCTATCACCGAGTGCACGGAGCGCGGACGGCGATCGCGCGAATCTTCAATACCTACGGGCCGCGGATGCAGTTGAACGACGGGCGGGTGGTGCCGGCATTTCTCGATCAGGCGCTGCGCGGGGAGCCGATTACGGTGTTCGGCGACGGCACGCAGACGCGAAGCTTTTGCTATGTGAGCGACTTAGTGGACGGGCTGGTGCGGCTGTACGAATCCGACGTGCGGGAGCCGGTGAATTTGGGGAATCCGGCGGAGATGACGATGCTGGAATTCGCGGAGACGATCCGCGAGATGACGGGGACGACGTCGAAGATCGTGTTCCGCGACCTGCCGGAGGACGACCCCAAGCGGCGGAAGCCGGACATTACGCGCGCGCGGGAACTGCTGGGATGGTCGCCGAAGGTGGGGCTGCGCGAGGGCATCGCGGAGACGATCGAGTATTTCAGCGCGTTGGTTGGGGTGTAGGGCAGCTCATGTCATCATGACGCCATGCAACTGAAGCCGGGGTCTTCCCTTGGCCCGTATGAGATTGTCGAAAAAATCGGGGCTGGCGGAATGGGCGAGGTTTACCTAGGCCGGGATACGCGCCTGGAGCGCACCGTGGCCATCAAGGTCATGCCGCCGCAATTCGCCGAACGCGACGACATGCGGCAACGCTTTGAGCGAGAGGCACGCTCGGTTTCGGCGCTCCAGCATCCGAACGTTTGCGCTCTCTACGACGTCGGCAACCAGGACGGCGTCGCCTACCTCGTGATGGAGTACCTGGAAGGAGAGCCGCTCGATCGACGCATCGCCAAAGGACCGCTTCCCATTCCCGAATCGCTCCAGATCGCCATTCAGATCGCGAGCGCCCTCGACGCCGCGCACCGGAAAGGAATCGTCCATCGCGATCTAAAGCCCGCTAACGTCGTACTCACACGCTCGGGCGCCAAGCTCTTGGATTTCGGCCTCGCGAAGTCTTTGGCCACGGCTCCGCTGGGCGAAAGCGACGCCACCGTTACCCAGAACCTCACGACCGTGGGCTCCATCGTCGGCACGATTTCTTACATGGCCCCGGAGAGACTGGAGGGAAAGGAAGGCGACGCGCGCGCCGATCTGTTCGCTTTGGGCGCGGTTTACAGGAGACGCTCACCGGCCGCAGAGCTTTCGGCGGCGACAGCCAAGCTAGCGTCATCGCCGCCATTATGTCCGGCCATCCGGCGGACATCTCGGCGACGCAGCCTCTACTTTCACCGGCGCTTTCTCGATTGATCGCCAAGTGCTTAGCAAAGTCGCCGGACGAGCGTTGGCAAACGGCTCGGGACCTGAGGAGCGAATTGGAATGGATCGCCTCGGGGCGTGAGCTAGAGACGGGTATAGCGTCCGCCGCACCTCAAAAAACGCCGTTCCGCTTTCTTCCGTGGGTGGCCGCGGGCCTCGCTTTCGCGGCGCTGGCCGCCGCGGTTCTGTTGCGTCCCGCTTCACGCGATGGCACGCCCAGCCAGGTTCGCTTTGAGATCGCGGTGCCGCCGGGCGCTTCTTTGGAGCGCTTGGACATCCCTACCCCTTCTCCCGACGGACGCCGCATCGCCTTCGTCGCGCGAGCGACGGGCGAACCACCCCGAATCTACCTGCGCGATCTCGACAATCCCATTCCACGCGTCATCCCCGGTACGGAGAATACGCTTCTGCCGTTCTGGGCATCGGACAGTAAGCGCTTGGGCTTCCTCCACGACGGGAAACTTGAAAGCCTAGGAATCGATGGCGGCGGGCGTCAGACGATCTGCGACATCCAATCGAATTTCGGCGGGGCGACCTGGCATGGCGACACGATCGTCTTCGCCAATCAAGGGAAGCTCTTCCGCGTACCGGCGGCGGGCGGGGCGTCTGTCGAGTTCTCCGGTCTGCCCTTCGTCTATTGGCCCGCGTTTTTGCCTTCCGGCAAGCACATTCTGTTCAGTTCTTTCGACCGAGTGCGGCCGGGGACCGATCCGGCCTTGTTCATCATTCCGCTATCGGGTGGCGCTCCCAAACGGATTCTGAGCGGTCGGGTGAAAGCGATCCCGGCAGGACCAGGCGTATTGCTCTACAGCCAGGAATCGAGCTTGTTCTCGCGACCTTTCGACGAAAGCCGTCTCGATTGGACGGGCGAAGCGTCGCCGGAAGCGCAAGGACTATTGCGCTTCGGCGACGATACGGCGGGCGTAAACTTCGCCAGTTCCTGGAACGGCGTGATCGCCTATCGCCTCGGCTCGTCGGCGACGGATCTGCAGCTTGCCTGGTTCGACCGCTCGGGCAAACGCGTCGGGGTCGTCGGCGAGATCGGCAGCTACTCCAACCCGGCTCTTTCGCCCGATGGCCGATGGCTGGCGGTCAGCGTCGGCGATCCCAAAAATCCGGGTAGGCGCGACATTTGGGTGTACGATCTGAAGCGCAACACGGGCGCCCGGCTCACTTCCGATCCGGGCGACGAAACGAATCCGGACTGGTCGCCCGACGGTCGCCGCATCGCCTTCACCGCTTCCAAAGATTCCGACGACCGCGAGATTTACATCGTCGAGGCGGGCGGAGCAACGCCTCCTCGCGCGGTGACTTCCGGCGGTGGACGAAAGTACCTGGAGCAGTGGTCGCCCGACGGCCGGTATCTGATCTACAACCAACAAGCTAACCGGAGCACTGCGCTCGTCGCTCTGCCGCTTGCGGGCGGAGCAAAGCCAACGGCGCTTACCTCCACTCCCCACTTCGACGAGGTGATGGGGCGGGTGTCGCCGAACGGCCGCTGGCTGGCTTACGTCTCCGACGAATCCGGACGCGAGGAAATCTACGTACGTCCGTTCGATCCTTCGGGTCAGATCCAAGGCGGACGCAAGTACCGCGTCTCCACCGACGCCGGGTCGGACCCGCAATGGCGCGCCGACGGCAAAGAGATGTTGTATCTCAGCGGCAATGCGCTGACCGCGGTCGATGTAACGACGGCCGGCGCGGAGTTCGAAGCGGGCCAACCCAAGCCGCTGTTCGAAAACGTTCTCTCGCCGCGACGCCGCAACCGGTTCGTCGCCAGCGCCGACGGCCAGCGATTTCTGCTGCTGACGCCGCCGCAAGAGCAACTCAGTTCGGCGATTCAGGCGATCGTCAACGGGGTTCGCTAAAGTAGCGATTAGGCGAGCGGATTCATCCACCGCAACCCGGGAAATCGGGCAAAATCGTTGTCCGTCGAGCAAAGCGTCGCCCGATGTTCGATCGCGATCACGGCGAGGTGCGCGTCCGAAGTGAGGTTGCCGGCGGTTCCCAGCGGCAACAACAGTTCCCGGAACAGACGCCGGTGGTCCGGACCCGGTTCGATTATCGAAGCCGTCTCACGGTCGAGCCAAGCATCGACCAGTTGGAACGCGCGCGCCGCGGAAATCGGATTGCGCATCGGCCCGGATCGAGTGGTGAGACGGAGGAAAGCGAGCAGAGTCGGCCAAGCGAAGGCAACCGGCTCCGCTCCCGAGAGCGACGCTTCGATCCAACGCTTGGCTTTCGAGTGGAAGGGCGACGTGGAATCGACGGCGTAGATCAAGAGATTGGCGTCGACGACGATCATTTACGAAGCGCGATTTTGCGCAGTATTTCCTCGTCTTCCAGTACTCCGGCGAGGGCGGCCGCTTTGTCCCAAGGCAGAGCGGGATCGGCGCCGAGCGGAAAAACCGTTTGACGGAAAGGCTTGTGGGGAGGGGATGGCGATAGCCCTTTGCGTAACGCCGAGTTCAAGGCGTCCTTGAAAGAGACGTTGTCCTTACGCATAGCCTTCCGGATTTTCGCCGCGAGGTCCTCGTCAAGCGTCACGGTTGTTCGCACGGACGCATCATAGCAGCTCGGACACTTGCATCATGATGGCTTAAGGGCGCGTGCCCAGACGCGACGTCGGGATCGGTCGTAACCAGGTTTACGAGAACGATGCGCTTTGTCACACTATCCTTATGGAAACTAAAGACCTAGTGGGATTCGCCGAGAAGACCCTTCCGGCATTTGGTGTTTTACTCGGTTTTTGGTTGCAGTCTCGACTTTCCCGATTCAATGAGGCGGCCAAGGCCGTTTCTACCCTCCGAGTTCAGGCATACATAGACTATCTGTCGGCGCTTAGCGCTTCGGCACTGGGCACCACCGATTCGGTTCAGACAAGTTTAAAGGCATTGGAATCGCAGACCCGAATCGCGGTGTACGGCAGCGATGCGGTGTTAATAGCCCTAGCCGAATTCAGGAAGGTCGGTTCGTCTGTCGCCTCGAATGGCGGATCCGAGGCAGTGCTGCGACTCGCGAAGGCCATGAGGGACGAATACCGCAAAGCCGGATTAGGCGGAAGATCGGCTCGCCTCTTTCCGAATCGGCGGGATGAGATCGAAGCGATGCGCCTAGTTCTCGGCCTACCAATAAAGCATTAAGTGTGCTGGGCCCGGTGCGGGCGGGGGCTTTCGCCGGACCGTGCAGCGAAGTTGCGGAGGCGGGAGAAGGTTTCGGGATCGACGCCTAATACTCCAGAATGCAGTGAAAGAGCGGTGGCCCGATTTCTTTGCCCCGTTCGTGGCTACCGGTTTGGCGCGCGCGACGGAACCCTAACTTCGCCGCGACGCGCCGAAAATCGTCCGCGCGGGCGCTAGGCATGCACGATTTCGGTGGTGTCCTGGGGCACCGGGATCGCTTTTTCCCGGTGCTCGTCGGCGATTAGACGAAAAACCTCCGCCAGTTCGGCAAGCGCTTCCCGCGCCGTGGGCATCAGCGAATAGCATCCCGGGATCGAGGGAATCTCGGCCACCCATCCCTCCGGTTGGTTCCGGTAGAGGACGACTTTGTAGTCGTCGAACGTCATATTCCGAGTGTACGCGCTCACTCCGGCCTTACCCAGACGCGGTCGGTGGCTTTGCGGCCGAGGGGGCATTTGCGGCGGCCGATCTCGACAACGGAGGTGTCGTCGTAGTGGCGCTCGATCATGGCGACGCGGGCGCCGGGGCGGACGCCGAAGCCGTCGAGATAGATCAGCAAATCGCGGTCGCGCTCGTAGACGCACTCGACCGTGCCGCGGCCGGAAAGTTCGGTCAAGGGGAGCAAGCCGCGGCGGCGGCGGTCGGCCGGAGTTTCGAGCGCCACGCCGTGGCCGTGCGGGCAGGCGCGGTCGTCGCCCAGCTTCTCGCGCAGCAGACGCTCGAAATCGGCGCTGACGGCGTGTTCCAGTTGCTCCGCCTCGTCGTGCACCAGATACCAGGGCATGCCGAACGTTTCGGTGAGCATGCGCTCGATCAGATAGTGGCGGTAGAGCAAACGATTGGCGATCGCGCGGCCTTCGGCGGTGAGCGCAATGCGGCCGCCGCGCGCGACGCGGAGCAATCCGTCGCGGCTCAAGCGGCGCACGGCCATCGCCACGGCCGGAGCGGTGACGCCCAACCAACGCTTGAGGGTGGCGGCGATAACCTCCTCGCCCTCGGCCTCGGCCTCGGCGATGGTCTTCAGGTAGTTCTCTTTCGAGATCGTGATCCTTCGTGCGGCGGACTGTGCGGCGGACACCTAATTGTTATTCTCGCTGCATATGGCGCGTACAGGTTTGTCCGCATTCGCGTTGGTTCTCGCCGTGGCTCCGTCGCTGGGCGCTCAAGAAAAAGTCGATCTCGAAGTCGTTCACAAAATCCGGCAAGAAGCGTTCGAGCGGTCGAAGGTGATGGAGCATATCTTCTACCTGACCGACGTGAGCGGTCCGCGGCTGACGGGCACGCCCGAATATCTGAACTCCGCGAAGTGGGCGGTGAAGCGGCTGGCCGACATGGGCGTGACCGACGCGAAACTCGAAAAATGGGGGCCGTTCGGGCGCGGCTGGTCGTACTCGAAATTCTCGGCGGCGATGGTGGAGCCGAACTACATGCCGCTGATCGGCTTTCCGCTGGCGTGGTGCGAATCGACCGACGGCCCGGTGAAGGGCGAGGCGGTGCAGGCGACGATCCGGCTCGATCCCGATTTCGAAAAGTACAAAGGCAAGCTGCGCGGCAAGGTCGTGTTCGTCGACGCGAAGAAGGATTTGTCGCCGCAGGACAAGCCGTCGATGCAGCGCTGGACGGACGCCGAATTGATCGAGCGGGCGATGGACCCCGCCGCTCTGCCCGCCGCCGCGCGCAACCAGCCGGCCACGACGCCGATGCCGGGAATCGCGCCGGGGCAACCGTTGGACATGGCGAAGGTGCGCGAGTTCGTGAATAAGCGCAACCGATTTTTCAAGGACGAGGGCGTGCTGGCGGTCGTCACGATGGGCACGCGCAACGACGGCGGCACGATGTTCGCGACTTCGGGCGGCAACTACGACCCGAAGCGCACGACGCCGCCGCCGATGATGGTCGTCGCCGCCGAGCAGTACAACCGGGTGGTGCGGCTGACCGAAGCGGGCATTCCGGTGAAGCTCGAAATCGATCTGGCGGCGAAGTTTCACAACGGCGAGGACTACACCTACAACGTGATCGGCGAGATTCCGGGCACGGCGAAGCGCGACGAGGTGGTGATGATCGGCGCGCATCTCGATAGTTGGCACGGGGCGACGGGCGCGACGGACAACGCGGCGGGTTCGGCGATCATGCTCGAAGCGATGCGGATTTTGAAGGCGCTCGATTTGAGGATGGAGCGGACGGTCCGCATCGGCTTGTGGAGCGGCGAGGAACAGGGGCTACTCGGCTCTCGCGCGTACGTGAAGGAGCATTTCGCCGATCCGGAGAAGATGGACTTGAAGGCGGAGCACGCGAAGCTGGCGGGCTACTACAACATCGACAACGGCACGGGCAAGATTCGCGGAATTTATCTGCAAGGCAATACGATGCTGCGGCCGGTGTTCGAGGCGCTGCTCGCGCCGTTCAAGGATTTGGGCGCGACGACGGTGTCGATCCGAAATACGGGCGGCACGGACCACTTAGCGTTCGACGCGGTGGGCTTGCCGGGATTCCAATTTATTCAGGACCCGATCGAGTATCAGACGCGCACGCACCACTCGAATATGGACGTCTACGACCGCATCGTGCCGGAAGACATGAAGCAGATGTCGGCGATCGTGGCGTCGTTCGTCTATCACACGGCGACGCGCGAGGAGAAGCTCGCGCGCAAGCCGTTGCCGAAGCCGGGCGAGCGGCGCGGGCCGGGCGCGGCGCCCGCAAAACCGTCGGCGGACTAACGCGCTTTGAAAGCAATCCGCGGATAGCGCGGCGCGCGGAAACTCCGTAGCCTTGGGATATGCAGAGCATGTTCTACGGCGTGACGAGCACGAAAATTTACTGCCGTCCGGGTTGTCCGGCGCGGCGGCCGAAGCCGGAGAACATCCGGTACTTCGCGACTTGCGACGAGGCCGAGGGATCGGGCTTTCGCGCTTGCAAGCGATGTCATCCGAAGGAGACGGTCACCCGCTCGGAGGACGCGATATTGCGCGTGTGCCGGCATTTGGAAGCGAACGCGGAGGAACCCCCGTCGCTCGCCGTACTCTCGCGTCTCGCGAAGTTGAGCCGGTTCCATCTGCTGCGCGAGTTCAAGAAGACGACGGGCATGACGCCGCGCGGATACGCCGCGTTGTGCCGCGTGCGCGAGTTCAAGAAAGGTCTGAAGGCGGGGCATTCGGTGACGCGCGCCATGGTGGACGCGGGGTACGGGTCGTCGAGCCGGTTGTACGAGAAATCGAACAAGGAGTTGGGGATGACGCCGCGCGCCTATCGCAACGGCGGGCTGGGCGAGCGGATTCGCTTTTCGGTGGTGAATTCGCCGCTGGGCAAAATGCTGGTGGCGGCCACCGGCAAGGGCGTGTGCGCGACGCGCTTCGGCGACAAGGTGGACGAGTTGGAACGGTCGCTCAAGAACGAGTTTCCGTTCGCGGAGATCGAGCGCGACGACGTTCCGTTGATGAGTTGGGTGGAACAACTGAATCGCCACCTGACGGGCGAGGAGCGCGGCTTGAAACTACCGCTCGACATTCGGGCGACGGTGTTTCAGCGCAAGGTGTGGGACATTCTCGCCAAGATCCCTTACGGCGAAACGCGCACGTACACCGAGGTGGCGAAGGAGGCCGGGCGTCCGAAAGCGGTACGCGCGGTGGCGAACGCCTGCGCGACCAATCCGGTGGCGGTGGCGGTGCCTTGTCATCGGGTGCTGCGGTCCGATGGGTCGCTGGGGGGCTATCGTTGGGGGCTGTCGCGCAAGGTGCAGCTACTTGAGGCGGAGCGCGCGGTGGTCGCGGGTCAGCAGCTCAAGCAGAGTCCGAACCGCCTCCGTGGGCGCGCCCGCGCGGCGGATGATGCCCAAGGGGCGGCGCAATCCGGGGTGTAACGGAACGCCGGATAGACGGTCCTTCCATTGTTCGATCGCGACGGAGGGCATGATCGCGACGCCCACGCCCTGCGACACGGCCTCCCGGACGGAATCGACGTTGTCGAGATGCAGAACCTCGTTTACGGTCACGCCGTGTTGCGACAGGTACTGGTGGATGTGGCGGTGGATCGGAAGGTCTTCGTCGAAGGCGACGAACTCGCGGTTTTTGAGTTGCTCGGGCGTCACCCGAGCGTGACGCGTCAAGGGATGGTTGTGCTTGACGGCGAGTTCCATTTCCTCCTCCCGCCACTCGATGACTTCGAGGCCGCGTTCGGGGCGAGGGTAGCTGACGAGACCTAAGTCGGCTTCGCCCAAGGCGACCGCTTCGTACACGCGGTCGGGCCGCAGGTACTCGACGACGAGGCGGCTTTGCGGAAGGCGTCGGCGCAACTCGAGTTGGAGCGAGACCACTTCGCTCAAGCCGATCGAGTAGATGGCCGCCATGCGGACGGTTTCGTGACGGGAGCGCTTCAGGCGGCGCAGGTCGCGCTCAAAGGCCTCGTAGCGGCGGGTCACGTCCTGGCAGAGGCGAAGATAAGATTGGCCCGCGGCGGTCAATTCGAACGGACGGTGGGTGCGGTCGATCAGCTTTACGTGCAGCCGGTCCTCGATCGCCTTAACCCGTTGACTGGCGGCGGACTGGGAAACACCATGTAGCGCCGCCCCACGGCTGATACTCCGCTGAGCCGCTATTTCCCTGAAGAGAAGGCTATCTTCTATTAACAAAGTTAATGCTACTCCAATTGCGAGTAGAAAATTTGATTATATGATAGGTTGAAAAATTGTGCTCAAGACCCTGCCCTTCCACGATCCGAAGGTCTGTACGACCCCCGCCACGAACGTGACGCCTGCGGCCTAGGATTTATTGCCAACATCGACGGAACTAAGTCCCACTCGATCGTCGCCGACGGCATCCAGATTCTCGAAAACCTGGCGCACCGCGGCTCCTGCGGCTGCGACCCCGACACGGGCGACGGCGCGGGAATTCTGATTCAGATTCCGCACAAGTTTTTCGCGCGGGAATGTTCGCCATTGGGGTTCCAACTGCCGGAACCCGGGCGCTACGGCGTCGGCATGTGCTTCCTTCCGGTGAACCGGCAGCAGCGACTCGTTTGCAAGGGGCACTTCGAGCGGATCGCGGTCGAAGAGGGGCTTACCGTGCTCGGGTGGCGCGATACGCCGATCGATTCGAACGCGATCGGGCGGCTGGCGCGCGACTCGCAGCCTTACATCGAACAGGTGTTCTTGACCTGCGAGACATGCGCAGGCGAGGACGAGTTCGAGCGGCTGCTTTTCCTGGTGCGCAAGAAGGCCGAAACGGTCGTGTGGTCTTCAGATTTGCACGACAAAAATTTCTTTTATTTGCCCTCGCTGTCGTGCCGGACAATCGTGTACAAAGGCCTGCTGCTCGCGCCGCAGATCGACAAGTTCTATCGCGATTTAGCGGATCCCGAAACGGAGAGCGCGCTGGCGATGGTGCATCAGCGCTTCTCGACGAACACGTTCCCGACGTGGCAACTGGCGCATCCGTATCGCTACGTTTGCCACAACGGCGAGATCAACACGGTTCGCGGCAACGTGAACTGGATGTACGCGCGGCAAGAGGTGATGGCGTCGGACAAGTTCGGGCCGGAGTTGAAGGAAATCTTCCCGGTGATCCGCCCGGGGCAAAGCGATTCGGCGTGTCTCGATAACGCGGTGGAGTTGCTGACGCTAGCCGGACGCGAGTTGCCGCACACGATGGCGATGCTGATTCCCGAGGCTTGGGAAGGCGATCCGACGATGCCCGCCGAGGAGAAGGCTTTTTACGAGTATCACGGCTCGCTGATGGAGCCGTGGGACGGTCCGGCGGCGGTAGCGTTTACGGACGGCCTCGTGATCGGCGCAACGCTTGATCGCAATGGGTTGCGGCCAGCGCGCTATGTGGTGACCAAGAGCGGGCAGTTGATCATGGCGTCGGAGACGGGCGTACTGCCCATCGCGCCGGAGGACGTGATCGAGAAAGGCCGCTTGCAGCCGGGCAAGATGTTGCTGTGCGATCTGACGGCGAAGCGCATCATCCCCGACGACGAGATCAAAACCCGCTTGGCAAAGCGGCAACCGTACGCCGAATGGATCGCCGAGCAGCAACTGACGCTCGACAAGTTGCCGGAGCCGCCGCGGGTTTATGGGTTCGAAAAAGATACGTTGCTCGAACGGCAGCGTTGCTTTGGATACACCCAGGAAGACGTAGGCATGATGATCGCCCCAATGGCCGCAGAAGGCGAGGAGCCGATCGGCAGCATGGGCACGGACACGCCGCTCGCGTGTCTGTCGGACCGTCCGCAGCCTCTATTTCATTACTTCAAACAGCTTTTCGCGCAAGTCACCAATCCGCCCATCGATCCGATTCGCGAAGACATGGTGATGTCGCTGACAAGCTACATCGGCAACGAGCGCAACATTCTGGACGAGACTCCGCAGCATTGCCACACGCTGCGGCTGGACCAGCCGATCCTCACCAATCGCGATCTCGAAAAGCTCCGCCGGGTGTCGCAAGGCGACTTTCTGGCGACGACGCTGCCGACGCTGTACCGCGTGGCCGGGGGCGAGGTGGAACTCGAACGGGCGCTGGCGGGCCTTTGCCGGCGCGCTTCGCTGTCGATCAAGTCCGGCTACAGCTTGATTATTCTTTCCGATCGCGGCATCGACGAGGAGCACGCACCGATTCCCTCGCTGCTCGCGCTCACCGCCGTGCACAACCATTTGGTGCGCGAAGGCACTCGGTCGCAAGTGGCGCTGGTGGTGGAATCGGGCGAGCCGCGAGAGGTGATGCACTTCTGCGTGCTGATCGGCTACGGCGCTTCGGCGGTAAACCCGTATCTCGCCATCGAGACGATCGAGGATCTCTCGAACAAGGGGATCGTCGCGCAGCCGTTCGACAAGGCGCTAAAGAACTACAAGAAGGCCGTCGGCAAGGGCCTGTTGAAGGTTTTCTCGAAGATGGGGATTTCGACGCTGCAGAGCTATCGCGGCGCGCAGATTTTCGAGGCGATCGGATTGTCGAAAAGCTTGATCGACAAGTACTTCACTGGAACGATCTCGCGTATTGACGGCTTTGGGCTCGGTGTGCTGGCGCGGGAGGCGCAAATGAAGCACGCCTTTGCGTTTGAGCGTAGGGGCACCGACGACCGCGAGCTCGATGTCGGCGGCTACTACCGGTGGCGCGCGGCGGGCGAGTATCACCTGGTGAATCCGCTGACGGTCGCGAAGTTGCAGGCGGCGGTGAAGTCGAATCGCTACGAGACGTACGAAGAATACGCGAAGCTGATCGACGAGCGTAACGGCCAGTTGTGCACCCTGCGCGGCTTGATGAGATTCAAGTTCGCGCCGGAGCCCGTTCCGCTCGACGAAGTAGAACCGGCGAAGGAAATCGTCAAGCGCTTCGCGACCGGAGCGATGAGCTTCGGCTCGATTTCGAAGGAAGCGCACGAGACGCTCGCGATCGCGATGAACCGGATCGGCGCGCGGTCGAACACGGGCGAAGGCGGCGAGGACGAGGACCGCTTCGTGCCGCTCGATAATGGTGATTCTAAACTGTCGAAAATTAAGCAAGTCGCTTCGGGACGCTTCGGGGTTACCACCAACTACCTGGTCCACGCCGAAGAGTTGCAGATTAAGATCGCTCAGGGCGCGAAGCCGGGCGAGGGCGGCCAATTGCCCGGGCATAAGGTGGACCAAGTTATCGCGCGCGTGCGTTACTCGACGCCGGGCGTGGGGCTGATCTCCCCCCCGCCGCACCACGACATCTACTCGATCGAGGATCTCGCGCAGTTGATTTTCGATCTCAAGAACGTCAACCCGAAGGCCCGCATCTCGGTGAAGCTGGTGTCCGAAGACGGCGTCGGAGTAGTGGCGGCCGGCGTGGCGAAGGCGCACGCCGACGTTATCTTGATTTCAGGCGACACCGGCGGAACCGGTGCGGCGCCCCTTACTTCGCTGACGCACGCGGGGTCGCCGTGGGAATTGGGACTCGCCGAGACCCAGCAAACGTTGGTCTTGAACGACCTTCGCTCGCGCGTGCGTCTGCAAACCGACGGCAAACTGCAGACCGGTCGCGACGTCATCGTCGCTGCCTTGCTAGGCGCCGAGGAGTTTGGATTTTCGACGGCGCCGCTGGTGGCGATGGGTTGCATCATGATGCGCAAGTGTCACCTGAACACTTGCGTGATGGGTATTGCCACTCAGGACCCATACTTGCGCGCCAAGTTTGTCGGTCAGCCCGAGCAAATCGTGAACTTCTTCTTCTTCGTCGCGGAGCAGGCGAGAACTCTAATGGCGCAACTCGGATTTCGCAAGTTCGACGAGGTGGTGGGGCGCGTCGATAAGCTCGACTTCGAAGGGGCCGTCGATCATTGGAAAGCGCGCGGAGTAGATTTGTCAAAGATTCTGCACAACCCGATGGTGCCCTCGTCGGTCGCCCGGCGCAAGACGACCGAACAGGATCACGGCTTGGGCGCGGCGCTGGATCACAAGCTGATCGCGCGGGCCAGGCGCGCGCTCGACGCCGGGGAACGCGTCGAGGGACGGTTCGAGATCAAGAACGTACATCGAACCGTAGGAGCGATGCTGTCGGGCGAAATCGCGCAGCGGCACGGATCTTCGGGTCTCGCCGACGACACGATCAAGTTCCACTTCTTCGGCTCGGCGGGCCAGAGCTTCGGGGCGTTTCTCGCGAAAGGCGTCACGCTGACGCTCGAAGGCGACGCGAACGATTACGTCGGCAAAGGCCTCTCGGGCGGCAAGATCGTCGCCTATCCGCCTCGCAAATCGACGTTCGATCCGGCCAAGAATATCTTGATCGGCAATGTTGTCCTATACGGCGCCACTTCGGGCGAGGCGTATTTCAGTGGGCGGGCGGGCGAGCGCTTCGCCGTCCGCAATTCCGGCGCGACGGCGGTGGTCGAGGGCGTCGGCGATCACGGCTGCGAATACATGACGGGCGGCACGGTGGTGGTGCTGGGCGAAACGGGCCGCAATTTCGCGGCGGGCATGTCGGGAGGCGCCGCGTACGTGTTCGACGAGACGGGCGCGTTCGGAGCGACGCACTGCAACCGCACAAGCGTCGATCTCGATCCACTGTCGCCGAGCGATCTGGAACTGGTCGAAGGGCTGATCCGCAAGCATGTCGCGGAAACCGGCTCGCGGCGCGGACGAGAAATTCTGGACCGTTGGGCGGAGTGTCAATCGAAGTTCGTCAAGGTTTTCCCGCACGATCTGAAACGCGTGATGGGCATCTCGCGCGCGGTGGCGGCGTAAAGGAGACGGCATGGGAAAAGTAACCGGCTTCAAGGAATTCGCGCGAGAGACCGCGCCCCGGCGTCCGGTGGCGGAGCGCGTCCAGGATTGGAAGGAAGTATACGCACCGTTTCCGGAGGACAAGATTCGTACGCAAGCGGCGCGCTGCATGGATTGCGGCGTACCGTTCTGCCACACCGGCGAAGGACCGATCGGTTGTCCGGTGAACAACCTGATTCCCGATTGGAACGATCTGGTCTACAAGGGCCGCTGGCGCGAGGCCGCGCGGCAACTACATTCGACGAACAATTTTCCGGAGTTCACCGGCCGCATCTGCCCCGCGCCGTGCGAGGCGTCGTGCGTGCTCGGCATCAACGAACCGCCGGTGACGATCAAGCAGATCGAGAAGACGATCGCCGAACGCGCGTTCGCCGAAGGCTGGGTGGTTCCCGAACCGCCGAAACACCGCACCGGAAAGCGCGTGGCGATCGTCGGCTCGGGACCGGCGGGATTAGCCGCCGCGCAGCAGTTGAACCGCGAAGGGCACACCGTCGTCGTTTTCGAGAAGGCCGACAAACCGGGCGGCCTGCTACGGTACGGCATCCCGGAGTTCAAGCTCGAGAAACACTACATCGACCGGCGTCTGGCGCAACTGACCGCCGAGGGAATCGAGTTCCGCTGCAACTTCGCGGTGGGCGTCGACGTTTCGGCCAGTCTTTTGCGAGCCGAGTTCGACGCGATCCTGATCGCCACCGGATCGGAAACGGGGCGCGACCTGAACGTTCCGGGGCGCGAACTGCAGGGCGTCCACTTCGCGATGGATTATTTGCCGCAAGCCAACCGGCGGGCGGTGGGCGAGACCGCGAACGAAGCGCCGATTCTCGCCACCGGCAAGCACGTGATCGTCATCGGCGGCGGCGATACGGGCGCGGACTGTCTGGGCACCGCGATCCGGCAAGGCTGCGCGAGCGTGACGATGTTCGAGATCGATCCCGAACCTCCGCCGGACAAGGGCGAGAATCCGACGTGGCCGGTGTGGCCGCGCCTCAAGCGCATCGAGAGCGCGCACGAGGAATGGTCGCCGGACCCGCGCCAATACTGGATGAAATCGACGAAGCTGGTGGGCGACGAGCGTGGGCACGTGCGGCGGATCGAGGGCGTCCGCTCGAACACGGGAGAGCCGTTTTCGATGCTCGCCGATCTGGTGCTGCTCGCGATGGGCTTCACGGGACCGGTGCGCGGCGGGCTGCTGGAACAGTTGGGCGTAGCTCTCGACGCTCGCGGAAACGTCGCCGCGTCGAAGTACGCATCCTCCGTTCCCGGAGTGTTCGCGGCGGGCGACGCGCGACGCGGCCAATCGCTAGTGGTATGGGCGATCCGCGAAGGGCGCGAAGCGGCGACCGCGGTGCACGATTATCTTTCGCAAGCGCAAAGCGCCGCAGCATAAACGAAAAAAAGGCCGGGCGGCGAAGCCCGGCCTAGGTCCACGTCCCGGAGCGTTTAGGAACGCGACACTCGCTGAGCGCTTAAGAGCGCGAGACGCGAAGGTTGTTCGTCACGCTGAACGCGCCCGAGACGCCGTTGGCGCGAATCCCGGCGAGGTTTTTGTCCATCTCGTTGGCGACCACGCCCTCGAGCGTCACGTTGCCGTTCTTCACGATCACGCGGATGGACGGATTCGCGCCGAGCGCGTAGCGCTGCATCGGACCGTAGCCGTAGATCGCGCGCGCGGTGCGGATACGAATTGCGTCGTCGAAGCGCGAAAGCGGGAGCACTTCGATGTTGTTGACGACCTGCGTGACGCCTTCCACGCGGCGCGTCAAGTTCTCCGCTTGCGATTTCAGCGTGGGCCGGATTACCGCGCCCGAAAGCGTCACCGTGCCGCCGTTCACCGAAAACGATAGGTTGTCGTAGATCGACAGGAACGGCATGGTCACGAGTTCCTTGCGGACCTTGGTTTCGATCCAGGAACGGTTATCGGTGTTGGCCAGCAGCGTGGACGTTGCCATCGCCGCCAGCGCCAGAGTTCTCATTTTTTGCCTCCGAACCAATGGACGAGTGGGCGGATTCGGCGGTTTCTAGAATCGGAGTCCGCCCTGGCGAGGGTCGCGCGGCTGGGCTTCGACGGGCTTGGGCGACGGCAGCGCCTTCGCGCCGCGAGCGCCGAGTTCCTCGAGTTTTCGCGCGGCGGGCGACACGCGCGCCTCCCACGAAGCGACGGTTTGGTTGTAGGCCTTCACGGCCGCCGCGAGCGAGTCTCCGGATTTCGCGAGATGCTCCGTCATCGTCGCCAAACGCTCGTGGAGTTGCCGCCCGGCTTCGGCGATGTGCAGCGCGCTCTCGGCGGCGCGTTCGTCGCGCCACCCGGCGGCGACGGCTTTCAGCAGGGCGATTAGCGTCGTCGGCGTAGCGAGCACGACACCGCGTTCGGCGCTCCGTTCGAGTAAACCGGGATCGTAAGAGAGCGCGGCGGCGAACAGCGCCTCGCCGGGCAGGAAGCACACGACGAACTCCGGCGTATGTTCGAACTGCCGCCAGTACGCTTTTTCGGCGAGCTTCGTCACGTGGCCGTTCACTAGCGACGCGTGCTCGCGGAGTTTCTTCGCACGCTCCGTCGCGTCGCGGGCGTTGGCCGCTTCGACAAACGCGCGAGATGGAGCCTTGGCGTCGACGACAACCGAGCGACCATTCGGCAATCGCACGACTAGGTCCGGACGAAGCCGCCCCTCTTCGGTGGCGACGGTGCGCTGCGAATCGAAATCGACGTAGGCGGTCATGCCGGCCAACTCGACAACGCGGCGCAACTGCACTTCGCCCCATTGGCCGCTGACGACGGGCGAACGCAGCGCCTCGATCAAGTTCGCGGCTTCGCTCGGCGGCGGAGGCGGTGCGGGTGGCGCAACCGGAAGCTCCTCACGTTGGCGGCCGAGCAGCCATCCGAGAATCAGCCCCGCCGCGAAGACCGCCGCACCGATCCAGAGTTCGTTCATTTCGAAAAGCTCACGCCGACTTGATCTCCGTCCACAAACGATCCCGCAACCGTTGCGCGGCGGCGGGCATGGGCGCGAACCACTCGCCGCCTTTCGGCACCGGATCGGGCGTATCGCGCGCGGCGGCGTTGCACGTCGCGGTTTTCATCTCGCGGGCGATCGTGCGGGCGACGTCCGCGCGCAGCAAGTAGTCGAGAAACGCGTGCGCCAACTCCGCTCGCTTCGATTCGCGCAGAATTACGGCGCAGTCGGCGTAGAGAGGAAAGCCTTCGCGCGGATAGACGAACGCGAGCCGGTCGGGCGCGGCGGCGATCGCCTGCCGGGCGGTAATGCGCCACGCTTGCGCGGCAAGAATGTCGCCCGCTACGAGTTGATCGCGCGCTTCGGCGTTGAGGTAGGCGCGGAGCACACCCTTCTGCGCGATAGCCAACTCGCGAGCCCGAGCGAGTTCGGCCGGATCGGTGGAGTTGATCGAAGTTCCGACGCGCTTCAGACAAGCGCCGAACACCTCCGCCGGATCGTCGAGCATGGTGACGCGGCCCTTCAAGGCGGGGTCCCAGAGATCGGCCCAGGAAGCGACGGCTTTCGCCAGCGAGCTTTGATACACGATGCCGGTCGACCCCCACATGTACGGCACGCAGTAGTCGAGTTCCGGGTCCCAGGGCGGCCGGCGGAACACCGGGTCGAGGTTCGCGAGATGGCGCAAGTACGAGCGGTCGAGGCGGGCGAGCAATCCGGCGTCGCGCATGGGGGGCACGAAGGCGTTCGAGGGAAACGCCACATCCCAGCCGGAGTTGCCGCTCCAGACGCGGGCGAGCATCTCCTCCGCGCTTTCGTAGAGCCCGTAGCGCACCCGCACGCCGACTTCGCGCTCGAAACCGGGGATGGTGCCGGGGGCGACGTAGTCCGACCAATTGAAGACGTTCAAGCGGCGCGCGCCTTTTCCGCACGCGGCGCTCAACGAGACGGCCAGCCACGTTCTACGCCGCACGGAGACGCTCCGAAATCAGGATCAGCGCGCCGAGCGCCACGACGACAACGGTGGAGATCGCGTTGAGCGCCGGACTCGCGCCGCGCCGCGCGGTGGAGTACATCACCATCGGCAGCGTCTCCGAATCGACGCCCGCCACCAGCGACGTAATCACGTAGTCGTCGAACGAGATGGTGAACGCGAGCAGCGCCGCCGCCGCGATTCCGGGGGCCAGTTGCGGAAGCACGACGCGCGCGAACGTGCGCCATTCGGTGGCGCCGAGATCGAGCGCCGCTTCTTCGAGCGAGGGATCGAGAGCGCGCAATCGCGCCAGAACCACGACGACGACGTAGGAAATCGAAAACGCCACGTGCGCCAGCATCACCGTGTGCAGCCCGAGGTGCGCTCCGAAATAGCGGAACGTCCATTGAAAGAACGCGAGCGTCGCGACGCCGGTAACGATCTCCGGACTCACTAGCGACAAGTAGAGCGATCCGGAGAGCCACGGCGTCCGGCGCTTGTGCAGGCCATAGGCGGCGAGCGTGCCCACGACGGTCGCGACCAGGGTGGATATCAAGGCGACGACGAGGCTGTTCCCCGCCGCCTCCATCAGATTCCCGTCGGCGAACGTCGCGCGGTACCACCGCAACGAAACGCCTTCCCATTGCGCGAATCGCGACGAGTTCACGCTGAACGCGGCGAGAACGAGCAACGGGAGGTGCAGAAACGCGAACGCAAGCGCCGCGTAGGCGGGCAACGCGAACTTCACAAAAAAGCCTCGCCGCGACGCCGCAAGGCCCACAGCGGCGGGATCGTCGCCAGCGCCATCAAGACCAGCGAGAGGGCGCTTCCGAAAGGCCAGTCGCGAGCGGCGGTGAATTGGTTCTGAATTACGTTACCGATCAGGATCGTTTTTCCGCCGCCCATCAGATCGGGCGTGAGATACGCGCCGAGGCAAGGGACGAAGACCAGCGTCGCGCCCGCGAGAAGGCCCGGCCGGCACAAAGGCAGAATCACGCGGGTCAGGGTCCGCCAAGGGCGCGCGCCCAGGTCCGCCGCGGCTTCGAGCAGCGATGGGTCCAGCCGCTCGAGCGTAGCGTACAGCGGCAACACCATAAAGGGAAGGTAGCCGTAGACGAGTCCGAGCAGCACCGCGCCGGGGTTATAGAGCAGAGGCAGAGGTTCGTCGACGACGCCGAGGGCGAGCAGCGCCGAGTTGAACAGTCCGCTGTCGCGCAGCAGGAAAATCCAGGCGTACGTGCGGATCAGGAAACTGGTCCAAAACGGTAGGATCACCAGTTGCAAGTAGAGATTTTTGCGGCGCCCGCTTCGCGAGATAAAGAGCGCCAGCGGAAATCCGAGCGCCACGCAGATCGCCGTGGCGGCGGCCGCCATGACGAAGGAGCGCAGCAGAATCGCGCCGTAAAGGGGATCGACGAGACGAGCGTAGTTCTCGAAGGTCCAGGGCCGTTCCACGCCGCCGTACGCTCCGCGCGAAAGCAGCGAGTATCCGGCGACGATCAGCAACGGCGCGGCGAACAGGAGCGTCTGAATCAGCGCGACGGAGACGAGGAACGGGCTAAAGCGGAATCTCATCGCCCGGGTGCCACCAGACGTGGACGCGGTCTCCCGCGCGAAACGCGCCGTTCAAACGCGAGACCTGCGCCACCAGCGATTCGCCCGTCGCCAATCGGGTTTCGACCTGGATGCAATCGCCCAGGAATCGCGATTGCGCCACCTCGGCCGCGAACACGCGCGCGCCGTCGCCCGGCGAATCGAAGCTCACGCGTGTCGCCTCGGGCCGGACGCCGACGCCGCCGATCCAATTGACGGCGCCCAAAAATCCGGCGACAAAGCGGTTGGCCGGGCGAAGATAAACGTCCTCCGGCGCGCCCGTTTGCGCGAGGCGGCCGCCGTTCATCACCGTGATGCGATCCGCCATTTCGAGCGCCTCCTCTTGGTCGTGCGTGACCAGGAGAAACGTCGTGCCGACGCGCCGCTGAAGCGCGCGAAGCTCGGCGCGCACCTGTTTGCGCAAGGCCGGATCGAGCGCGGAGAGCGGCTCGTCGAGCAGCAGCACCTTCGGTTCGAGCGCGAGCGAACGGGCGATGGCGACGCGTTGCTTTTGGCCGCCCGACAACTGCGACGGGAAGCGCGAATCGAGATCGCGCAACCGGACCAAGTCGAGCGCGCGGTCCACCCGATCCGCGATCCGGTCCAGGCGCTTTTCCCGCAAGCCGAACTCGATGTTGCCGCGCACGGTGAGGTGCGGGAACAAGGCGTAATTTTGGAAGACGGTGGTGACGTCGCGGCGGTACGGCGGGTCTCCGTCGATGCGCCGGCCGGCGAGCGAAATCTCGCCGCGATCCGGCGTTTCGAAGCCCGCGATCAGGCGCAGCAACGTGGTTTTGCCGCAGCCCGAAGGGCCGAGCAAGGCGTGCAACTCGCCTTGTTCGACATCTAGCCAAACGTCGTCGACGGCGGGCTCGCCGGACTCGGAGGCGGACTGGCGCGAGTAGGTTTTTGAAACTCCACGAAGCGACAGCACCGTCTCCATCGACAAAATGGTAGCGCAGTATCATGAAAATACAGTCCACCGGCCGACCCCGGCCAAGCCGCCCGCCCATCCCGAGATGACCGTCGATACGCAGTTCGCCCGCTTCGATTCCCTGTCGCTCGATTGCGGTTCCCGGCTGGCGCCGGTAACGGTGGCCTACGAGACCTATGGAGAACTGAACGCCGCGCGGACCAACGCGATCCTCGTCACTCACGCCTTTTCGGGGGACGCGCACGCGGCGGGTGCGCACGCGGTTACCGGGCGGGCCGGTTGGTGGGATAACATGATCGGGCCCGGCCGCGCGTTCGACACGGATCGCTACTTCATCGTTTGCTCGAACATTTTAGGCGGCTGCGCGGGCACGACGGGGCCGTCGTCGTTCGATCCGGCGACCGGCAAGCCCTACGCGATGGCGTTTCCGGTCATCACCGTTTCCGATATCGTGCGCCTGCAAAAGAAGCTGATCGACCACTTGGGCATTCCGCGATTGTTGAGCGTGGCGGGAGGTTCGATGGGCGGCATGCAAGCGCTCGAATGGGCCGTCGCGTATCCGGAGACGGTGGCGTCGGCGATCCCCATCGCGACGACCTACCGACACAGCGCGCAGCAGATCGCGTTCAACGAGGTGGGGCGTCAGGCCGTAATGTTCGACCCCGATTGGGCGAGCGGCAACTACTACGGCGGCGAGCCTCCGCGTCGGGGCTTGGCTGTCGCGCGCATGGTCGGCCATATCACCTACATGAGCGACTCGTCGATGAAAGAGAAGTTCGGGCGGCGGCTGCGCGGAAAGGACGCGTTGGGGTTCGACTTCTCGGCGGAGTTCGAGGTCGAGAGTTACTTGCGCTACCGCGGCGGCCAGTTCGTCGAACGGTTCGACGCGAACTCGTATCTCTACATAACGAAGGCGATGGATTATTTCGATCTGGCCGCCGGGTACGGCTCCGTCGCGGCGGCGCTCGAGCGGGCGCAAGCGCGCTTCCTAGTCGTCAGCTTCTCTTCCGATTGGCTCTACCCGCCATACCAAAGCGAGGAGATCGTGCGCGCGCTGCGCAGCCGCAACCGCGACGTCGCGTATTGCGAGCTTTCGTCGCAGTACGGGCACGATGCGTTCCTGCTCGAAGTAGAGGAGCAGACGGAGATCGTGCGCGGCTTTCTAGCTTCGACTTACCGCGCGGTGGAGCGGGCGTGAGTACGGTTCGCGATTTGTTCGAGCGCCGCGATTACGCGACGATCGGCCGGGTTGTCGAACCGGAGTCGCGCGTTCTCGACTTAGGCTGCGGCGACGGCGAACTGCTGGCTTGGCTCGCCGAGAACAAGCAATGCGACGCGCGGGGCGTCGAACTCGACCGAACGCTGGTGCAAAAGGCGATCGCCCGGGGCGTCTCCGTTTACCAGGGCGACATGGCGCAGAGCCTGTCGGACTATCCGGACCAGGCGTTCGACTACGTCATCCTTTCGCAGACGTTGCAACAGGTGGCGCAGCCGGTGCGCATTCTCCGCGAGATGCTGCGCGTGGGGCGGCGAATGATCGTCGGCTTTCCGAACTTCGGGCACTGGAGCGTGCGCTGGTCGCTGCTTACCAGCGGACGCGCACCCCGCACCGCGCTCTTTCCCTACGATTGGCACGAATCGCCGAACATCCACGTGTTGACGGTGCAGGACTTCGTCGAGTTGTGCGCGAGAGAGCGGTGGCTGGTGGAGTACCGCATCTGCCTCGCCGGCTCCCGCGAAGTGGGTCTGTTGCCGAATCTGCGCGCCGAAGTCGCGGTGTTCGTGGTGAAGCGATAGCCTAGAGATGTGAGGACGTTTGAGGAGTTTGTCGCAAAGACCGGCGCATGGAACTTCTTCTGGGAGCGCGGCATGTACTCGACGAACGTTGGGTTAGAAACGATCGTCGCCGTTAGATCGGGCGGGCGTGACCTATCAGGTAATTGGCGGCGTCGCCATTAACGCACACCTGCTACCTCAACACGCCGACATGACGGCGGGAACGCAAGACGTCGATCTGCTCATGCGACGAGCCGATCTGGAAAAAGCGATCAAGGCGGCGGAGGTCGGCGGCTATCAGGCCAAGAAGATAACTGGCGGGTACATGTTTATCCGGGCACTTCCCGACGAACTGCGGGCGCGGTGGGAAGATGCCAAGCGCCAGTTCGCCGAAACGCTCCCCGACGTCGAGCAGCCGGATTAGAAGCTCAAGCGCAGCGCGAACTGCACCAGCCGCGGGTCGAACGTCGAGAGAAACCGTCCGAACGCGGGGTTCACGCGGTCGGCCTGGACCGTCTGGAAGTTCGTCCGGTTAAAGACGTTGAAGAACTCGCCACGGAATTGCAGCGCGCTCGTCTCGTTCCACAACCGGAAATCCTTGGTGATCGCGAAATCCGTCGAGAAAAAGTTCGGCATACGCACAATGTTGCGGCCCGCGTTGCCAAATGGATTGTTGTCGGTGGGCAAAGCCACCGCCGCCGGATTGAGATAGTTCGGCAGCGGCTGGCTGCGCCAATCCTGCGTGAGCGTATTCGAGAGGAGGTTGGGGCGGAAGCGTGGGGCGCCGCGCCAATCGGGGCCGATCGACGACACTTGGTACGCGCCCGCGAGCGTGTGCACCATGTTAATGGTCGCGCCGGTCCACATGTTGTGGATGCCCGACACGTTCCAGCCACCCACCAGCCAATCCGCCGCGAGCGGCATCGACGATCCGAACTTGCGGCCCTTGCCGACCGGCAGTTGATACACGAAGCTGGTAACGTTCGTAAATTTCTGGTCGTAACCCGAGAGTCCCTTTTCGCCCGCGAGATTGTAGAAGTTTTGCGGCGCGGAGGCGTTGCCGTTCGGCCCTTCGAGCGCGCCCGAACCGTTGTCGAGCGCCTTTCCCCAGGTGAACGAATTCAGCAGGAACAGCCCACCGGAAAAGCGCTTATCGACACGAACTTGCAACGAGTTGTAGTTCGACCATCCGCCGGGAAACGCGTAGGTGATGTCGGAGAACGACGCGATAGGACGCCGCAATTGCAGAGCCGTATTTTCCCCCAACCGGTTCGGCCGGGCTTGGTTGTAGTCGGCGAACAGGAGCAGCTTTTGCGAACGATTGCCGACGTAGGCCACGTCCAAGAGCAAATTGCGCGCCAATTGACGCTGAATCGAGAAAAACCAACTCATCACGTAACTGGTGGGCCAGTTCGACGGCATGTAGGTGATGTTGGCGAGCAACGGGTTGAAGCGCTCCGGCGCGGTGAGGCCGGCCGGGTACCCTTGCTCCGTGGTGAGGAAGCCGGGATCGGTGGGGCGCTGGTTGACCGTCGCGTTTACCACCTGCGGACCGTTGATGGCGAGAATATTGCCGCCGCCCGCGCGGTGGAAGTGAATGTAGCTCATCCCGAAGCCGGACCGGATCACCGTCTTGTCGTTGGCCGAGTAGGCGAGCCCAATGCGCGGGCCGACGTTATTGCGGTCGGAGTTAACCAGCGCGCGGTCGTAGATGCCCCCGAACCGCGCCTTGATCATGCGAAGACCGGCCGGGTCGAAGTTGGTCAGGTTGGCGTTCGCTTCCCATTGCGGCGTGGCGAACTCGTACCGCACGCCGAGGTTTAGCGTCAGGCGGCGATTGACCTTCCAGTCGTCCTGCAAGTAGATGAAGTGCAGCGCCTGCCGGTAATCGGCGACGAGCAGGTTCGTAAGCCGGAAGCGATCGCGGAGACCGAACAGAAAGTCGGTAATCGGGCGGCCCGAAAAGCCGCCGGCGTAGCGATCCTCGCCGTACAGCGGATTGACGTCCTGAATCTCGGTGTGAATGCGCTGATACTCGTAGCCCGCCTTAAACGAGTGCTTGCCGAAGAAGCGCGAGTAGTTGATCTTCGGATTCCACATGGTCGGGTATTGCCACTGGGGGTTCGTCGCCTGCCTGCCCAGGTTGGTGTAACCGTTGATAAGCTGCGCCACTAGTCCGCCGGATACGCGCGGGTCGTCGGGCAAGCCGGGGATCCCGTATTGGTTGCCGCCGCCGAGCCCGATCGGCTGCTTCCCGGCGATCGTGCGCGAGACGCCGAAGCGGACTTCGAGCAACTCCGTGGGACGCGTCGTGAAGTTGATCGCGGTCACCAACTGCTGATTAATCACGTCGGTGTAGCCGTTCGAATCGCCGCCCGAGGGTCCGGGGATCACCGGTTCGTCGAACAAGTTCGCCTTACGCTGCCCGATGCGCGTAAAGCCGCTGATATTTTGCGCGATTTGGTAATCGAACTTCGCGTTGTACTTATCCGTGTTGTTACGGAACCCTTGCAGCGTTTGGAAATTCGCGCCCGCTCCGGAAGTGGTGGGCGCCGGTAAATCGGCCAGCACGCGACGCGCGAACGCCGTGATGTCGGACTGCGGAATCGGCGTGTTCGCCGGGTAGACCCGACCGGTCAAAGGATTGCTAACGGGGCTGGTGAAAATGCCCTGGCGATCATTGAGCGTCGGAATCGTCGCGAACGCCACAAACCGCCGCACCTCGCGGAAGCCCTCGTAATCGAGGAAGAAGAATACCCGGTTTTTCTTGATCGGCCCGCCGAACACAAACCCGAACTGATTGCGATTAAACGGCGGAGTTCGGTTGTTCACGGGCTTGAAAAAGCCAGTCGCGTTCAACTGCGTGTTGCGAATGAATTCCCACACCGCGCCGCTGTAGCGATTCGTCCCGCTTCGGTAGGCCACATTAATCGCCGCTCCGCCGGAGCGTCCATACTCGGCGCTCATATTGTTGGTGACGACCTGGAACTCGGCCACCGCGTCCGGCGGCGGCTGCATGATTTGATTCGAGAATCCCTGGTTCGAGGTGCCGTAGGCGTTGTTGTCGATGCCGTCGAGCAGAAAGTTGTTGAACGTCGAGCGCAGTCCGTTTACGTTAAACGATCCCTCGCGCGCCGTGTTGAAGCTTCCCGTCGAGAGTTGCGACGACCGAACGCCGGTCGAAAGTAGCACCAGGCTCGAGTACGCCCGACCGTTCAAAGGCAGTTCGACGATCGGCTTCCCTTCGATCACCTGCCCGCGTTGCGACGACTCGGTTTCGAGCAGATTCGCCGCGCCCGTTACCTCCACCGTCTGCGATACCTCGCCGACGGTCATCTCGATATCGACGCGCTGGCGGCCGCCTACGGTCGCCGGGATGTCGTCGGTGGAGGCTTTGGCGAACCCGGCGCGCTCCACCGTGATGCGGTAACGGCCCGGGCGCACGTTGAAGAACTCGTAGGCGCCTTCCTCGTTGGTGGTCTTCTCGGCCGAGATCGCCGTCTCGATATTGGTGATCGAGACTCGCGCTCCGGCAACCGTGCCACCCGTCTTATCTTTCACGGTGCCGAGGATCGTCGCCGAATCGAACTGCCCGAAGAGGCGGACGGACAGAAAAAGGGATACCGTCAGAAGCCGTTTCATATGGAGTGTAAAGAGACCTTAAGAGGACGCTAGCATCCAGATACGGCAATACCGTCAAAACGGCATGAACAATCGATGACGAGGCTGCGGTTAGCGTTCGTCTTCCGGGGCGGAGGACGGTGTAGAGGGGGGAGCTTCGATGATCAGAGTCTTTTCGCCGGGCTTCAAATGCTGCAATTCGCGGCGCACCTCGAACTCGACGGCCTCGCCTTCGAGCGCCTTCAATCGCGCTCGCTTCTCCTCGATTTTGCGCCGCAGGTCGGCGTTCTCTTTTTCGAGACGCCGAACCTCCTCCCATTTGTCGATCAGCGAGGGCAGCCCTTGCGGTCCTTGCAACGCGGCATACGCGTATCCGCCCGCCACCAGCGCCGCGGTCGCGTAGCCTAACTTCTTGAAGAGAGGAGTCAAGACGAAGTCCTTAACTTGTTTATAATCTCGAAGGCCGCCGCCGATCAAGCGTTTCGCAAAATCATGACCGATAAAATCGCCGTTTTGACGACGTGCGCGACGTGGATGGACGCCGAAAAGATCGCGGTCGCGGTGCTCGAGCCGGGCCTGGCCGCGTGCGTCAACATCCTGGGCGGCGTCGGAAGCCGCTACCGGTGGAAGGGCGCGATCGAGAAAAGCGTCGAACAGATGCTGGTCATCAAGACACGGGCCGAATTGTTCGACCGGGTGCGAGCGGCGATCGAAAGCGTCCATCCCTACGAGTTGCCGGAAATCGTCGCGCTGCCGCTGGCCGCCGGATCGCCCGCCTACCTGAATTGGATCGACGAGGAAACCTCCGCCGCATGAAGCCAACTTACACGCGTTACAAGGTGGTGCTGTTCGCCATCGTTCTGGTGATCATCACCTACATCGACCGCGTTTGCATTTCGAACTTCGCCCCGTTCATTTCGAAGGACCTGGGGCTGGACCCCGCCGAAATGGGCGCCGTCTTCAGCGCTTTCGCGCTCAGCTACGCGCTGTTCGAGATACCCACGGGCTGGATGGGCGACCGGTACGGTCCGCGCAAAACGCTACTCCGCATCGTCGTCTGGTGGAGCTTCTTTACCGCCGCCACCGGCTGGGCCTGGAATCGTATGTCGCTGATCGTCATCCGCTTCCTGTTTGGAATCGGGGAGGCGGGCGCGTTTCCGAATCTGACGAAGGCGTTCACGATCTGGTTACCGGTGCACGAACGGGTGCGCGCTCAGGGCATCCTCTGGATGGCGGCCCGGTGGGGCGGAGCGTTCACCGGCAGCATCGTCCTGCTGGTGATGCAGTTCATGGATTGGCGGAGCGCCTTTGTGCTGTTCGGCGCGCTCGGAATCGTATGGGCCGTCGTCTTCTATCTCTGGTATCGCGACCATCCGAAAGACCACCCCTCGGTGAATGAGGCCGAACTGGCGATTATCGGCGACACGCACGCGATGACCGGCGATCATTCCGTTCCCTGGGGCCGCTTCGCGCGCTCGGGATCGGTATGGCTGCTGTGGATCGCCTATTTCTGCGTCTCCTACGGCTGGTACTTCTACATCACCTGGCTGCCGACCTACCTGCGGGAGGCGCGAGGCATGAACATGACCACGAGTACCGTGCTTTCGGGGTTGCCCTTGTTTTTGGGTGGATGGGGATGCCTGCTGAGCGGCTTGGTGACGCCCTGGCTTAGTAAGCGGTTGGGGTCGGAGAAACGCGGCCGCCGCATCGTCGCCATCTGCGGCGTGATCGGGGCGTCGGCGATGCTGCTGGTTTCGACGAGTCTGGGCAACCCGTACTACGCGATCTTCGCGATCGCGATGGCAAGCTTCTTCAACGACCTGGCGATGCCACCGGCTTGGGGCGCCTGCATGGATGTCGGCGGCAAGTTCGCCGGTACGCTATCGGGATCGATGAATATGATGGGGAACCTAGCCGGGGCCGTCGCGCCGCTCGCGATCGGATATCTGATCAAGGTGACGGATAAGAACTGGGATCTGACCTTTTACATCTCGGCGGCGATTTACCTCGGCGCGGCGGTGTGTTGGTACTTCCTGGACTCGGTGACGCCGCTCGATGGGAGTAAGCTGAAGACGTGAACACGTACCTTACATTTGAAGCGATTGGGCCTTTATTCTGGCGAACCTATCGCTCGGATGGCGCTCTCCAAGCGTTGGATCTCGGACGGTGATCGCACTCCGCGCGATCGAGACGCCACCAATAACCGATGGGCCTCCGCCCCACCAATACTCCTCAAAAACTCAATAGTCGCCGCTCTCACGCCTGGATAAGGATCGTCTAGCCGACGCCCAAGCAATTCAAGAATCGACTTCCGCCCTTCTTTGTCGCTTTTTCCTGTCTGAAGCACATAAGCCAACAGTCCCGTCGCATTTAGCCGGACATACTCATCCTCGTGGTTATCCGCTATAGGTCCAAGAAGATCCAGATGCCTCGACGCTTCATCCCGCAAAAACATGCCCAGGGCCGACTGCAGATTGTAACTACTCTGTACTAGCTCCCGATACCATTCACTTTTCGGACTAACCTTATAGCCACGCCAACTGGATGCCACAACATCGCTGTAATATGGATCGCCATACCGTTCATCCAGGCGCTCTTCTCTCCGTCGCGCAATCAAGATGAACGAATTCTCGCGATGGAGCAATCGGAAATATTCCGGAACAACTAGCGTTGGCGCATCGGCTTCTAGCCTCTTCAGCAACCGATAGGCGTCTTCTCGCTCTCTCCAGTCGGCATCTTCCAGCCTAGGGCGAAGCGACGACAGTGTTTGGTGAGGCCCTTGTTGAGAGTACAGACGCTGCGTCGACGAAACGCCGACCAAAGCGATTAGCCAGACAAATAGCCGTCGCATATGCTATTCACCAGTTAGCGGGGCAAGTCCCTCGCCAATCGAAATGGACCCAAGTGGCAGTTAAGTTCAACGGCTCTCGGCAAGCTCCACAATTGTTCTTTATATCGTTTGACGCTTCTACGTTGGTGCGCAGCGTAGACCCCGCTGGCGCGCTAAAGTCTACGGCGTCACCGTAAATGTGGCGGCTCTCGGTCGCACCGCCGATCTGCTGATTTTTGGCGGGGTTTCTGTAGCCCGAGTTGACCGTTAGAGCACTGCCGCCGTTCTCTCGCCTGATGCACTCTACCCCGTCCGTCAAAGAGACCCTAAAGAGCCCGTATGTATATTGATTGCTAACGTTTAGCTCGGAAAACGTAAAGTGCGTCGTCGATATATTGGTGCGGAAATCCGTGCATGATGGTCGATGGGCAGTGCCATAGCTCGAATCCCGATACTCGTCATAGACAGGATCGATACTTGGATTTCCGCACGAAGACACTTGTATTTAGGCTGGCGCGGCTTGCACGTACTCTTGATTCTGGCCGCAGCAAGCTGACGACGTGAGCTGCGCACTACCCTTAGACTTGGCCAGCACAGGGCGCGGCGCTAACACGCCAGAGGTATTTGTCACTTCGAGAACAGCCGTATTCGTGGAATAGATAAACCAGTGATCGTTAACGCATCCACTTTCGCTATAACACGTCGACACGGACGCAACGTGATTGCTGGCACCATTAGCGATAAGGGATGGCGGAAGTTGCTGAAAATAGTGCTGGGTAACGTATCCATATGTTCCGTAGTATGGGGCCATCATCAGCCGCTTGGCGCTAATCGTGTGTTGCTTCACCAGGAGCTTCCCAGTCGGCTTGAGCATCTTAATGTACATCCCGCCGACATTTCCCCTGAAGATATTGGTTGCTTTCAAAGGCTTGATCAACTCACGCATATTCAACGTAAAGGAGTCATAACGAGCGAGATCCTTGCTGTAAACCTGGGTAAGTTTATCGCCTTCACTAACATACACTTCAATGGTGTCGGCCTCCGCAGAGAAGTTGCCCACCGTCAACAATGGAGTAAAATCGTCCTCGACTGTCCAATAAACTTCATTATAAGCCCAGCCGACGAAGGGCTCCAACTTTACGTAGACGCCGTAGGACTTCGTCAGGGAGGCCGCATAGTATCGCCCCAATACATGGCCCGGTTTGCCCGTATATGAGAACTCACCGCTGCATATCGCTCCCCGAGAGCTGTTTATCACTCCAGCGACTAGCGATGACAGATCCATAGTCTGGACTGCGAAGGGAGCGAGCGTTTGTGGTGGGAATGCCACAGGGATAGCGACTCCTTCCGCGTTGCAGTGGAGGGAGGCGGACAGAGTCGATGGAACGGCGTCCAGGTTGGCAAATACTAGCTGACCGTCGAAGCGGGGCCCGCGCGCGAGAACCGTCTCCGGGAACGCATCCAACACGAGTTGCGTGCCGTACAATTTGTTTGAATTCGGATACTCCTCTTGGAAAAGAGCAGTGTTGGAGAAGCCTGTCTTCTCGTCCTCCAGCCACGCGTTGGCGATTACTTCAGTGGACGTCACGGAATACTCGGCGCGGATGAGCATCGCGTCGGGCGCGGTGGCCGAGAAGGCCGCACCTAGCTGATCCGCTTCAATGCGCAGCTTGTCCGTGTAGAGCGGTCGCAGGGTGGCATTCGCCATCTCCTTCCAATCGCCGCTTTGACGGATGCTTAAACGGATCGCAACACTGTCGGTCGATGACGGATTCGCGAACGCCATCTCAAGGTATGTATCTCGCGTCGGTCTATGAATCGCTAAGTAGGCAGTCTTTGACGAACTCCGATATGCTCGTCGCCCCACAATCGTGTAGGCGTGATTGCGCGACTCGTCGCGGATTGACAACTCGGCTTGCAGCACGCCGTCGTATGGATACGAATACGATATTCGAATCGAGCCCGACCGGGAGGACTCGGGCACGACCGACGATACTACCGACCGCAGGGGCAGATCCAAATTCGCCAACTTCGGAAGGCTCACGGAGCGAGTCGCCAGTACGACACCGCGTTGAGAAAACACGTCGACTGTGGCTAAGAGCCCATGGTGATGAAGCGCGTTCCGAAGATGCAGAATCGCTCGGTGGCCGTCCTTCTCCGACCAGTAAGGAATCCAGACCGTGCGGACGACGAACTTCGCGGGATCCAGAAGCTCTGCTGTGCCAGACGGTTTACCAGGTTGACCTAAGAGGCCTATGGGAAAGGCGATTGCGACAAAAGAAAAAAATCGAGAAATCATCGAACAGGCACCTCCGAGAGAGTTGCCCCCTTTCCGGGGGTCTAATCCGCAAGACATATGGGAACGACAGGCGTCTGGGTAAAAAATACGGGGGCGGGGGGGGGGGGGGCAATAGTACTATGGTTTCAAAACTTGCGGACTTCCAAGTCACCCGCTTGGGGCCTGCATGGATGTCGGCGGCAAGTTCGCCGGGACGCTATCGGGATCGATGAATATGATGGGGAATCTGGCGGGTGCGGCCGCGCCGCTCGCCATCGGTTATCTGATCAAGGTGACGGACAAGAACTGGGATCTGACGTTCTACATCTCGGCGGCCATTTATCTGGGCGCGGCGGTGTGTTGGTACTTCCTGGACTCGGTGACGCCGTTGGATGGGAGTAAGATAAAGGCGTGAACGTCGAGGCGATCTTGAATAGCGGTTTCGTGCAAATTGCGTTGCCCGTCGTCTCCGCCATGTGGATTGGGGCGCTAGTGCAGAACAAGCGATTCGACGATATGAGTAAGCGATTCGACGATATGAACCGGCGCCTGGACAAGCTTGACGAACGGCTGGCCCGGATCGAGACGCTCCTTCAAGTGCACGACCAACGCATCACGCGGCTCGAAGAGCGCACCAGCCTCGTTCGCTAATCGAGGTCCGCTAGTCGAGGTTGTCTTCCCACTCCTCGTGCCAGACGGTCCAAATCGCCTCTAGCTTCGACTCGTTCGACTTGGAGGGGTCGTCGTCGAACCCGTCGAGTTCAAGTACCCACTTGTGCAGATCGGTGAAGCGGACGGTCTTGGGATCGGTCTCCGGGAACTTCTCGTAGAGCGCTAACCCGATGTCTTCGGCGTCGGACCATTTCATATCTTCGTCCCCTAGATCTTGGTTCCCTTCAGGGCGCCGCTCACCGCGGTGTTCATCATGTTCTCGGCGAGTTTCATGGTCGCTTCGTTTAATTGCGCGGTATAGCGCTGGATCACGTGGTGATCGGAAGAATGATACGCCATCAGCATCTCGTTCACCGCGCGATCGACGGCGTCGCGTTCCGCTTGGCTTAAGTCGAACCAGGCGTCGGATCGCTTGGCCTTCTCCGTCGCCGCCAAAATGTTGTCCGCCTCGACGCGCGACTCCCGCACCTGCCGCTCGCGGAAATCGTCCTCGGCGTTGGCGATCGATTCGAGGATCATCGCCTCCACCTGGGCGTCGGTGAGGCCGTAGGAAGGCTTCACGTCCACCGTTGTCTCGCGACCGGAACGCGCGTCGCGCGCGGCGACGTTCAAGACGCCGTTGGCGTCGATGGTGAACTTCACCTCGATCCGGGCGAACCCGGCGGGCGAGGGATCGAGGTCCTTCAACTCGAAGCGGGCCAAGGACCGGCAATCCTTGACCAACTCGCGCTCGCCCTGCAAGACGTGGATCAGCACGTTACGCTGACCGTCCACCGACGTCGTGAAGGATTCGGTGGCCGACGCCGGGATGGTCGAGTTACGATGGATGAGCTTCGACACCACACCGCCCATCGTCTCGATGCCGAGCGAGAGGGGCGTCACGTCGAGCAGCAGCGTGTCGCGCACGTCGCCCGCGAGAATTCCCGCCTGCACCGCCGCCCCGAGCGCGACCACTTCGTCGGGATTCAACTCGACATGCGGCTCCGCGCGAAAAAGCGTCCGCACCGCTTGGCGAACCAGCGGAATGCGCGTCGATCCCCCGACCAGAACCACCTCGTCGATTTGTTCGACGGTCGCGCCGGAGTCCTTGAGGCAGGCGCGGCACGGCCCGAGCGTGCGTTCGACGATGGGGGCGATCAGCGTTTCGAACCGATCGCGCGTCAGTTCGCGTTGGTAGCGGCGTCCGTCGAGTTCGACGTCGATGCGCGACACCGGGAGAAACGACAGTTCTTCTTTTGCGGCGATGACGGCGCGGCGCAAGCGCTCCCGTTCGGGGGCGGCGAGCGGTGCGCCTCCCAGGTCCTCGATAGCGATGGCCATCAGCAGGTTGTCGATATCGTCGCCGCCCAGGTGCGTGTCGCCGTTGGTGGCGAGCACCTCGAAGATGCCGTCGTGTAGTTTGAGAATCGAGATGTCGAACGTACCGCCGCCCAGGTCGTATACGGCGACGACGCCCGACTTGCGTTTGTCGAGACCGTAGGCGAGCGCGGCGGCGGTGGGCTCGTTGACGAGACGCAAAACGTCGAGCCCGGCCAGCCGCCCCGCGTCTCGGGTCGCCTGCCGCTGGGCGTCGTTGAAATACGCGGGGACGGTCACGACGGCCTGTTCCACCGGCTGCCCTAACTCGGCTTCGGCTTGCGCCTTGAGCGCGCGGAGCACCTGCGCGCCGATTTCGGGCGGGGTCGCGGTCCGTTCGCCGATCGCGAGCCGCAAGACCCGCTCCGAGTCGGGGGCGAGGCGGAAGGAGAATAAGGCGAGTTCTTCGGCGACGTCCGCCGCGCCGCGCCCCATCAAGCGCTTAGCGGAGTACACCGCCTTCGAAGGATCTTCGAGCAGTACTTCGCGCGCGGCATGGCCGGCCACCCACTCGCCGTCCCGGAGAGCGACCACCGAGGGAACGATCGGCCCTAAGATTCGCGGGCCGGTGAGCGACAGGTGCGCCACCAGCGAATTGGTCGTGCCGAGGTCGATGCCGACGATCGGCCGCTCGTCGCCGCCGAAGTCAATCTGAAAGGTGCTCATGGACGAGGTTCTCGATATAGCGTCTTTGGTTCAGGATTTCGCGAACCTTCCGCAGCGCGGGCGAATCGGACGAGCCGTCCCAGGCCGCTCCGGCGCTTTCCAACTCGCGGTCCAGCGCCGCCAGCCGTTCCCGCAATGGTTCCGCGTTTCCGCCTTCTTCGAGTTCCAGGTTCAACTCGAACATCTCTTCGAGAAAGCCTTCGGGCAGAGACTTCGCGTCGAAACCGAGGAACGAAACGACGTACTCGGCGCGCGCGACGGGGTCGCGAAGGGTGCGGTAGGCGTCGTTCAGCGCGGAACTCAAGTCGAGCGCGCGGTCCCGATCGGCTTTCGGCGCGCGAACGAAACGGTCCGGATGCAACTCGCGGGAGCGGGCGTAGAATCGTTTTTCGAGATCGCCCGTATCGAGCGAAAGCGACGGGGCGAGCCCCAACGCCTCGAAGTACTTCATTACGCCGAGAACGACGTGCCGCAGCCGCAGCTTTTCTGGGCGTGCGGATTGTCGAACACGAAGCCCGACTGCACCAGCGAATCTTTCCAGTCGAGCGTCATGCCCGAAAGGAACACCATGCTCTTCGGATCGACGTAAACTTCGATGTCCTCGAAACGGAACACGTGATCGGTGGCACGCGGCTTGGGGTCGTATTTGAACTGGTAGCTCAAGCCGGAGCAGCCGCCGCCGAGGACGCCCAACCGCAACCCACCGCCCGACACGCCCTGCTTGGCGAACGCGCGCCGGACGTGGTCGAGCGCTTTCGGCGTTACCGAAATCGTTTGCGCCGAAGGAGGTACGGTCGTTGCCGGCGGCTGTTCGAGAGTCGCGGTCATGGCTAGACGGCCACCGCCTCCTCGACCACGCCGACTTTCTTCTTGTAGTCCGTGATCGCCGCCTTGATCGCGTCCTCGGCGAGCACCGAGCAGTGAATCTTCACCGGCGGCAAGGCGAGCTCGCTTACGATGTCGGTGTTCTTGATTTCGAGCGCCTGATCGACCGACTTGCCCTTCAGCCACTCGGTGGCGAGCGACGACGAGGCGATCGCCGAGCCGCAGCCGAACGTCTTGAATTTCGCGTCCTCGATGATTCGCGTCGCGGGGTTGACCTTGATTTGCAGCTTCATCACGTCGCCGCACTCCGGCGCGCCCACCATGCCGGTACCGACGTTGGGGTCCGCCTTATCCATCGAACCCACGTTGCGCGGGTTGTTGTAGTGATCGACAACTTTGGAAGAGTAAGCCATTTCCGTTTCTCCTTAACCCGGCGCTAGTGCGCCGTCCACTCCACTTTCGAAAGGTCCACGCCTTCCTTGAACATTTCCCAAAGCGGCGAAAGCTCGCGGAGCTTGGTCACCACTTCGATCATCTTGTTGGCGACGTAATCGATCTCTTCCCGCGTATTGAAACGCCCGATGCCAAACCGGATCGACGTGTGCGCCAGATCGTCGCCCAAGCCCAGCGCCTTAAGCACATAGCTCGGTTCGAGCGTCGCCGACGTACAGGCCGAGCCCGAACTGACGGCGATATCGTTGATCCCCATCAGCAGACTCTCGCCCTCCACGTAGGCGAAACTCATGTTGAGGTTGTGCGGCAGCCGGTGCTCCATCGAGCCGTTGATGTACGTCTCTTCGAGCGCCGATTCGAGCTTCGCGCGTAAACGATCGCGCAGTTCCCGGGCGCGTTCCATCTCTTGCGTCATTTCGCGCTGGGCGATCTCGCACGCCTCGCCCAGACCCGCGATGCCCGGAACGTTCAACGTACCGGATCGCATACCGCGCTCGTGCCCGCCGCCGTCCATCTGCGCGGTGAGCTGGACCCGGGGATTTCGGCGGCGCACGTACAACGCGCCCGCGCCCTTCGGGCCGTAAATCTTGTGCGCGGTGATCGACATCAAGTCCACGTTGTCGGCGAGGACGTTCACCGGAATCTTGCCCGCCGCCTGCACCGCGTCGGTATGGAACAGTACGCCCTTTTCCTTGCAAATCTTACCGATCTCGGCCACGGGCTGGATCACGCCGATTTCGTTGTTGGCGTACATGATCGAGACCAGAACGGTTTTCGGTCCGATCGATTCGCGCAACATATCGAGGTCGATGCGGCCGTCGCCCATCACCGGCAGATAGGTGACGCGGACGCCCTCTTTTTCAAGGTGCTTGCAGGTGTCGAGGACGGCCTTGTGCTCCGTCGCCGCCGTAATAACGTGATTGCCCTTTTCGGCGTACATCTGGGCGACGCCCTTGATGGCGAGGTTATTCGATTCCGTTGCGCCGCTCGTAAAAATGATCTCTTTCGAGTTGGCGCCGATCAGATTCGCGATCTGTTTGCGCGCTTTCTCGACGGCCTCTTCGGCTACCCAACCGAAGCCGTGGTTGCGGCTGGCGGCGTTCCCGAAGTGATCGCGGAAATAAGGCAGCATGGCGTCGAGCACGCGGGGATCCACGGGCGTTGTGGCGTGATTATCGAGATAAATGGGCAGGTTCATGTTCGTTCAGTTCGGGAGAGCCGGTTGAATCGCGCCGGCCGACAGGAGCCGAGAAGGAATCGGCGCCGAACCTTGGTCCTTCGCCAAGTCGTCTATGGTGATGCTTTGCAGCAGGTTCAGGATTCCTTCGTGCACTTTCCGGAGCGGCTCCTTCACCGTGCATAAATCGGACTGGTCGCAGTCGCCGTGCTCGGTAAAGCAGGACGTCAGAATAATGGGGCCGTCGATGGCCCGGACCACTTCGAGCGTCGTAATCAGCTTCGCCGCGCGCGCTAGCCGGTAGCCGCCGTTGGTACCGTGCTCGGCCCGAACGAAGCCGCCTTTTCCCATCTGCTGCAACACTTTAGCCAGCAGCGGCGCGGGGATATGATACGTCTCGGCGATCTCCTTGGCGCTCGCCGCCGAGCCCTTGACCGCCATATGCTTGAGCGCGATCAGCCCGTAATCCGCTTTTTTCGTTAGCTTCAGCATTTTCGGACTACTTCAGTCCTAATTTAGGATATCGGACTGAATCGGTCTACGTCAAGTAGGGTCATTTGGGCGAAACGGAGGGGGTTCGTCGATCACAAATAGGGGTGGAGGATGCCCTATGGCAAAACGCAACACCACTCCACGCGACCAGGCACCAGGCGCAAACCCAACCAAAGTTATGTACAAGGGCCATGAGATCTTCGATCCGAAGGACGAAAGGCGGAAGAAGATCTTTATCGACGGGCGGCCCGTGAAATGGGGCGAGACCGGCGGAACGTACTACCTCGACGTTTACGCTTACGATCGCGGAAAAACTCTCGATGAGACGGTGAAACGCTACCTCGACTCCCTCCAGAAAGCGACCCCGCGCAAGGAGGTCAAATAGCCATGCGCTGCCGAAGAGACTATCGCGACCTGACCTCCGCCGAAAAACAGCGGTTCATCGAAGCGCTGTACGACGCGAAATCCCGCGGGGTCGTCGACGACTTCGCGGACGAGCACGACGACCATTTCGGCCACGCGCACACCAACTCGTCGTTTCTGCCTTGGCACCGCGAGTTTATTCGACGCTTCGAAGCCGAACTGCAGGTCTACGACGCGCGCGTCACGCTGCCCTACTGGAATTCCTCGAACGACCAATCGACGAATTCCGATCTGTGGGACGACGACTTCCTAGGTCAATTCGACTCCGCCTGGAGCCTGGGCCGTAACTTGGGCGGCGCCGGAAGTCTAGCCTCGCCCGCCCTGGTGGACGATGTCTTGGACGAAACCGCCTACGACGTTTTCTGGGACCGGCTCGAAGGGGAGATCCACAACGGCCCGCATAACTGGATCGGGGGCGAAATGTCGGGCGGCCACTCGCCGCGCGACCCGGCGTTCTTTCTCCACCACACCTACATCGACATGCTGTGGGCGCAGTGGCAACTGCGGAATCCCGGCGCCCCGTTCGTTCCGTCGGCCGGAGCGCCGGACGTCGGCGACGCCATGCATCCGTGGTCGACCACGGTGGGCGACGTCCTCGATCACCGCGGCATCAACGTGTACTCCTACCCGGCCGGTTACCTCGAGGATGAATCGCGGGTAACTCCGCCGCCGTCCATGCCGCCCGCCGTGACGTTCCCGGAGGTGCCGGAGGGACTGACCTTCTTCGCCCCGGCGATCTTCCAGATCGACGCGTGCGAGACGTTGAATTTCAACGTCGGGAATCCGGCGCTCGTTAGCGGTACCGGCACGTTCGCGCGCCTGGAAGCGACGGCGATCGCCGATCCGCACGTCGAACCCGTCGCTCGCGTCTGGTTCACGTTCACGGGTACGACCCTGGGCGCCAGCACCGCCACGTCGACCGTGACCTGCGTCGAGACGGGCGACTCCTGGGAGGTGCCGCTCAGCGGCGAAATCATCGAGCTGCCGAGCGCGGCGGTGGCGCTGCTGCTCGACCGGTCGAACAGCATGAACGAGGAATCGGGCATCGCTCCGGGCGTCAAGCGCGCGGACGTGCTCCGGTTTTCGGCGCCGCCGTGCATCACGGTGCTCGACGACGAACATGCGGGCATCGTGATCGGCTTCGACCACGATCCGGTCGAGATGCGAGCGCTGACCCCGGCCAACGCCGCCGGGCGCGCCCTGCTGACCGCCGCGATCGGGACCTACACGCCGAATCCGGCGGGCTGGACCGCGATCGGCGAAGCCGTGCAGTTCGCGCAGGGCCGGCTCGATCTGGCGGCGGGATACGACATCCGCGCCATGGTGGTCCTCACGGACGGGCGGGAGAACCACGGACCGCACGACCGCCTCTCGTTAAGCGAGGTGAGCGTGCACGACCGCGTGTTCGCCATCGGTCTCGGCACGCCGGCGAATCTTTCGCCCGGCACCCTGAACGCGCTGTGCAACGGCAACGACGGCTACATGCTGATCACCGGCGACCTGAACCAGGACGCGTTCTTCCGGCTGGCGAAGTACTACCAGCAAATCATTAGCGGGGTCACGAACCAGGACATCGTTCTCGATCCCGATGGAATCGTCCATAGCGGGCAAATCGTGCGCATCCCATTCGAGATCGCCGAGACGGACATCACGGCCCGGGCGGTGCTGCTGACGGATAATCCGTCCGCCGTGCTGTTCGGGCTGGAGACGCCGGGCGGCGACACGTTCGGGCCCGGAATCGTCAATCCGCAGGTGCTCTTCCGCACCGGGACGGGCGTCGAGATGTACCGGGTCTCGCTGCCGCTTCCGCTGGGCGCGAACACGGCGCATATCGGCCGCTGGCACGCGCTGATCGCGTTGTCCGGCAAGTATCCGGGGACCTCGACTCACGGATTCTTCGACGCGCAAGCGCAATCGGCGCGCTACAGCCTGAGCGTTCACTCGTACTCGAACCTGCGGATGCGAGCCTCGCTCGCGCAGACGGGCAACGAGCCGGGCGCGACGGTCTACGTGCGCGCCGCGCTCACCGAATACGCGCAGCCGATGGCCGCTCCGGCGGCGGTGCGCGCGGAAATCGCCAGACCGGACAACACGCATTCGGTCGTCGCGCTGGTGCGCCAGGACGAGGCGTACGAGGCGTCGTTCGTCGCCACGCAAGAGGGCGTCTATCAGGTCCGCATTCTCGCCGAGGGGACCAGCCGAAGAGGACGCCCGTTCACGCGCGAAACGACGCGAACGGCCGCGGTCTGGCAAGGCGGCGACCGGCCTCCGGAGGATCCGCGCGATCCCCGCGACCCGGGACGGACCTGGTGCGAGATCGTCAAGTGCCTGCTCGGCCAGCGGTCGATCGCCGAACTGCTGCGCAAGCACGGGATCGATCCCGCCGAACTGGCGCGCTGCCTGCTCGATCCCTGCAAGCGAGGCGCGAAGAGGAGCCGGGTGGCCGTTAACTTAAGCGGGGTGGTCTCCGATCCCGCCGCGCTTAACGCGGTACTCGACGCACTCGGCGAAATCGAGAAGCGGTACCGGACGGAGCCGTAATCCCGCTACCTCGAAACATGGGCGGCGGGGTGAGTCCGCCGCCCGGCTTTCCCGCTCTACTTCCGCTCGTACAAATACACGCAATCTTCCAGCCGGCTCTCCCAGCCGTCGTTCACCGCGAACTTGCGGGACGTAAAGCTCCCGTCGCGGCGAGCGCGATTACCCCGCTTTTCGTTTGAGGTTGGCGGCTAAACATTCCTTCACCAACAATCACCCTCGTCCGGCTAGACTAGAGAGCTGTGAGCAGCCTTTATCGTTCACCGCCGGAAAAGCACTTCCGAGAAACCGCCGAGCTTGCGGCTCGCCTGAAGCCAAGCGACGTTTATGATTGGCTTTGCACCAGCGGATACTTTCCAGAATCATATGTACTCCCGCCGTGCTTCACCGTCACGAAGCATAAAGCATTCGGCAAGGCGTATACCTTGCACAAGAAGAACAACTTCAAGCCGCCGATCCATGAGTACGTCCAAGTGCATTTCCCAAAGACCGACCTCACGGACAGAACATTCGGGATCATCGAGCCGACGCTGCATGCCGACATGGCGCTACACATTGCGAGCAACTGGCAGGACGTCCTCGGGGTTCTCTTCCACAAAAGGAACCGAGTCTATGCCTACACGTTCCCTATCCCCGTAGACAAGTCGAATGAAGGAAAGATCGGACCTTTGCGCAGTGGACGCCTAATATATGAATTCATCGAAATGGCGGAGCGAGATTTGGCCGCCGTCTCCTATAAGTTCAACTTCTTGCTGACAACAGATGTAAAGAACTTCTATCCATCCCTCTACACTCACAGCATTGCTTGGGCGCTTCATGAAAAGAAGGTCATCCGCAAGGACGGCAACCGCAACGATTACACCTTCCTCGGCAATCGCCTTGACAAACTCTTTCAACACGCGAACGACGGCTGCACTAATGGTGTTCCCATCGGTCCCGCAGTCTCAGATTTGGTGGCTGAACTCGTACTGGCCGCAGTCGACCGAATTCTATCTGACTCCCTGACTGAGGACGTTCTGGTTGTCCGATTCAAGGATGATTACCGAATTCTGGCTAAGAGCGAGCAGGAGGGCCGTACCGTCGTCAAAAATCTCCAAGCTGCGCTCAAAGAGTACCGGCTAGAGCTTAACGATGAGAAGACAGCTATCCACAAGCTTCCGGATGGGCTATTTCGAGCATGGGTATCCGAATACCACGCTGCCAACCCACGCCCAAAGGCAAGCTACCACTTCAGGCGTTTCAAAGAAACCTACCTTGCTGTCGTCGCCATCGACCGCCGCAATCCCGGCACCGGAGTAATAGATCGGTTTCTCGCTGACATTGTGAAGAAGGACTACTCTCTCCGCGTTCAGCTCAGTGGTAGCTCGATCCCCAGAATCGTCAGCCTGTTGTTGATGTTGGCCAATCTGCGTACCAAAGCCTTCCCGAAGGTGTTGGCAATCATTGAAGCTATCTTGCGCTCCCCCTTAGGGCAGTCACACGCCGCCGAGATCGAGGATCATCTGCTCGGCTTTCTTGCAGATCTGGTCAAACGGGAGGCCGAGAACCGGTATCTCGTATCTTGGATCTACTATTTCCTTCGCGCCAACCGCCTTGACGACAAACTCACCTCCATTCAGGCTGCTGATCACCCCATACCGAGAGCCGTCCTGACTAGCCGATTCGCAGAATTCAAGGATGCTACTGAATTCAAGGTCTTCAGCGGCGTGAGGACAACAGCCAAAAAGACTTCGATGCTCCAACATCTAGATATATTCAAACGCTGAGCATCACTCGATCCATTTTCAATAACGAGGCTGACTTCGCGACAGACTCGCGCAATCCCTACTTCCGCTCGTACAAATACACGCAATCTTCCAGCCGGCTCTCCCCGCCGTCATTAACTGCGAACTTCCGCGACGTAAAGCTTCCGTCGCGCCGCCGAGCGCCGTTCCACAGCGATCCGCCCGCATAGGCGCCGTCGCGGCGCAGCGCGTAGAAGTTGATATCGAACTTCTCCAGCCGCGCTCGGTCGTGATCGTAGTTGCGCGACACCCGTTTCAGCGTTTCGAGCACCGCCTCTTTCGGCGACTTCCCCGCCCGCATCAGTTCGACGATCGCGTGCGCGCCCGCCACCCGAATGTTCTCCTCGCCCCGTCCGGTGGATCCCGCGCCGCCAACCTCTTGGTCGACGTACAGTCCCGCGCCGATAATCGGCGAATCGCCGACGCGCCCCGGAATTTTCCACGCGAGGCCGCTGGTCGTCGTGCAACCGGACATCTCGCCCTTCGCGTTCAGCGCCAGGCAATTGATGGTGCCCGTGGGAGGATTCCGCGCCACCCATTCCGCCCAGGCGAGCGTTTCCTCGGACGCGTTCGGGAACATTTTCCGGATCGACGCCGAAGGTTTCGCCGGCGGCGCGTCCAACCCGTCCGACCAGTTCGAATGCCCGTTGCGATCCTTGGCGTTTCGCTTCCAGGTCAGCCAAGCGATGCGCGATTCCTCGGTCAGCAAGTCCTCTTCCTTGTAGCCCATCGCCTTGGCGAACCGCAGCGCACCTTCGCCCACCAGCATGATGTGGTCGGTCTGCTCCATGACGAGTTTCGCGATATTCGACGGAGTCTTGATCCCCCGGATCGACGCCACGGACCCGGCGCGCCGCGTGGGACCGTGCATCACGCTCGCGTCCAGTTCCACGACGCCCTCTTCGTTCGGCAACCCGCCGTAGCCCACCGAGTTGTCTTTCGGATCGAGTTCGACGAGGTTCACACCGGCGATCGCCGCGTCGAGCGTATCCGCCCCGCCCACGATCGCCTCCCGGGCCTTGCGGCAGCAAGCGAGTCCGTTCGCGCTCGCGATCACGGTGGGCTTAGGCGCGGATTGCGCGAAGGCGGGCGCGGCGGCCAGCGCGGCGCTCGTGGCGAAAATTTCGCGGCGATTCAATTGCATAGCCGATTATGCGCCGGAGACCGGTGGAGGAAAAGGGGGATCGGAAAAAATTGTTAACGAAAGCTGAAGCGAAACGTCAATCCGAGTCACTAACGTTCGACGTAGCCATGTCACCGCCCATGACCTATCGCGACGAACACCTAGCCATCCATACCGAGCGCCATTTGGCGCTACTCGACGGACAACGCCTGCAATTCACCGAAATGGAGTTTCGCCTGCTCGCCGCCCTCGTCGCCAACGAGGGCGAGATCGCCCCGCGCGGCGAGCTTTTGCGGGACTTGTGGGGATACTCGGACCGGAAAAAGACCCGCACCATCGACGTTCACGTGCGGCGATTGCGCAAGAAACTGGAGCCGTACGCCGACTCGTACATCGAGACGATTTTCGGCGTCGGGTACCGCTTCCGGCGCTACGCTTCCCGGACGAAGGGCTATCGCCGGTTGACGGCGGCGTGAACTCGCTAAAATAGCGGGTTCCATGCCCATCACCATCGCGCCTGCGGCGCGCCTCGAAGGGGAGGCTCGTCTTCCCGGCGATAAGTCCGTCTCGCACCGGGCGGCCATGATCGCCTCGATCGCCGAAGGGCGGTCCACGCTCGTGAATTACTCGACGGGCGCCGATTGCGCGTCCACGCTGGGGTGCATGCAAGCGCTCGGGGCGGGGGTGCGGCGCGAAGGCACGACGATCGAGATCGAGGGCCGGGGTCTCGACGGACTCCGGGAGCCGACCGCTCCGCTCGACGCCGGAAACTCCGGCTCGACGATCCGCATGCTGTCGGGGATCCTCGCGGGGCAGCCGTTTGCCGCCACGCTATTCGGCGACGAGTCGCTGTCGAAGCGCCCGATGCGCAGAATCATGGCGCCGCTCGCCCAAATGGGCGCGACGGTAGAAGCGCGCGACGGACAGTTCCCGCCCATCGTCGTGCGCGGCGCGCGACCGCTAAAGGCGCTCGATTACACTCCGCCCGTGGCCAGCGCGCAGGTCAAGACGTGCGTCCTGTTCGCGGGACTTTACGCCGACGGCGCGACTACCGTGCGGGAATCGATCCCCACGCGCGACCACACGGAAATGGCGCTGCGGGAGTTCGGGGCCGACGTGACGGTCGTGCCCGGAGCGGTATCGGTAGCCGGGCGTCCGCACCTCGTCGCCCGCGAGTTCCAAGTGCCGGGCGATCTTTCGTCGGCGGCGTTTCTGCTGGTCGCCGGTTCGTTGGTTCCGGGCTCGCGCATCCTGATCGAGAGCGTGGGGTTGAATCCGTCGCGCACGGCCTTGCTCGATTACCTGATGGGGATCGGCGCGAACATCCGGGTCGCGAAAATCGGCCAAGTGTCCGGCGAGATGGCGGGCGACCTCGAAGTCCGCTTCGCGCCGACGCGCGCGGGCGTCATTGAGGGCGCGCTGGCGGCGGCGTTGATCGACGAAATTCCCGCGCTCGCGATCCTCGGGGCGGCGGCGGGCGGCTTAACCGTGCGCGACGCGGCGGAACTGCGCGTCAAGGAGACGGACCGCATCGCGGCGATCGAGGAAAACTTCCGGCGCGCCGGGGTCGCCATCGAAACCCGGCCCGACGGCTTCACGGTGGCGGGCGGGCAGACGTTCCGCCGCGCGACGTTCGATTCGCTGGGCGATCACCGGATCGCCATGGCGTTTAGCGTCGCCTCGCTGGTGGCCGAAGGCGAATGCACGATCGAAGATCACGAAGCGGCCTCGGTGTCTTTCCCGGAGTTCTATACTCTGTTGGAACGGCTCCGCCGGTAGCCGGGCCCGACTTCCGCATGACCACCGCTCAAGACCTCACGCTCGCCGGATTGATGCACGACCTGCGCAACGTGTTCGAGACGCTGGGCGACGCGGCGGAAGTTCTTTCGGACGATCCGAAGTGGGCGCGGACGGCGGCGGCGATTTCGAGGGCGGTAGAGCGGGGTCAGCGCATCGCGGCGAGCTTCGAGGAATCGGTCCAGACGTTCGACCTCGACGTCATCGTGCGCAACGCCACGCAGGCGACGCTCGATTTCCGGGCCGCGTCGCATCTGCCGGAACTGCGATTCGAAACCGAAACGGAAGCGGGCATTCGCCTCGCGGGCCAGCCGGGCGCCTGGGAGCGCGTACTGGTGAACCTGTTCGTGAACGCCGCGCACGCCATGCCGGAAGGCGGCGACATCTCGATTCGAGCGCGACGCGTCGGCGGCTTCGTCGAACTGGTCGTCGGCGACACGGGACCGGGAATCGCGCCGTCGATCCTGCCCCAATTGTTCAAACCGGGATTCTCGACGCGGCGCGCGCACTCGGGCCTCGGACTTTCGATCGTCGATTCCATCGTTCGCGCCCACGGCGGAACTGTGGAGGCGGGCAATCGAGAGGACCGGCGCGGGGCGCGATTTACGATCCGTATTCCGGACTCACAGTCCGCGATACCCCTGGAGCCGCACCCCGCCGCGAGCGAGAGCCTCGCGGACGCCCGGGTCGACGAGCGCGCGTAGCTCCCGCTCGCGGCTCTCTTTCAATCGAGTTTTCGCCGCGCGTAATTCCTCGCCTAACCGACCGGGGTGGGTCATCAATTCGGTAACCCCCGGCGGCAGACGCTCGATCAGGCGAACGAGACGCGCCGCGTCGTAGTCGCCCGTGATCGTAAATCCGGCGAAGTGATCCGTCGTGCGGCGGCCGTGGGCGCGCAGCGTGTCGTGAAAGTACGGGCGCAGCCCGCCGAACGCCGCCGCCAACGCGCGCCGCGAGAAGGGCAACGGCTCGCCGGTCAGCGGGAAGTCGAACGGACGGCGCACCCACGGAATCCCGAATTCTTGGCCGAGGCGGGCGACGGCCTTCAGCACCGGCGGCCACAGGTGGGTGTGCTTGTGCGTGTCGAGATGCAACGGGCGCAAGCCCGCCGCGAGTATCTTTTCGATTTGCGGGCGCAGCGCCGCGTAAGGCTCGATCTCTCCGCGCGCGAGAGCGCCGAGCAGCGCCGCGACACTGGACGGGAAACCGGGCGCGCCGGTCAACACCAAATGGCAGCCGACATCGAGCGTTGGATTCGTCCGCGCCAGTTCCACGGCATGCTCGAACGCCTCCCCCGTCGCCATCAGCGTCGTCGCCGTGAGAATGCCGTCGCGATGCGCCTCGACGATGCCTTCGTTTACGTCGCGGGTGAAGCCGAAGTCATCGGCGTTTACGATCAGTGTGCGGTTGGGGAGTACGCGCGCGGCGCTCAAAATAGACCGAGTTTGATGCGGAGGAACTTCTTGGGATTGGCGCGGAAGTCTTGCATGAGGCCCTTCATCTCGAACGTCGCGCCGTTGAGGTTTTCGTAAAGTTGCTGATTCACCAGCAACTGCCCCAGCGTGCCCTTGCCCGCGTTCAGGTTGTCGATGGTGAGGTTCAGCTTGGCGAGCGTCGCGTCCAGCCGCCGGTGCAGCGCTTCGTCCTTCAGCAGTTTGCCCGCCGTGCCTTTCCCGGCGTTCAGATCGGCGATTACGGTCCGCAACTCGGCGATCGTCTTGCGGGTTTCGTCGTAGAGCGCGGGGTCCTTCAACAGCTTGCCCGCCGTGCCCTGCCCCGTCTGCATGCCTTCGGCGATGGCATCGACGCGCGCGAGCGTCTTGCGGATGTCCGCGTAAAGATCCTCGTCGTATAGCAGGCGGCCCATCGTGCCTTTTCCGCTGTTGACGGCCTTCACGACCTTGTCCGCTTCGCCCGCGATCGAGTTGATGCGGTTGTAGAGTTCTTCGTCCTTGAGAATTCGGCCGATCGATCCCTTACCCAGTTCCACTTGCGCGACGATCGCCTCGAGGCGCTGCAAAATCAGGCCCGCCGCCGCGAGCGTCGTCTTGCCCTGCCGGACCAGATCCTCGATTTCCGTCGTCGAGTCGCTGGCTAACTCGCCATTGGCGGGTACCGGCGTCCGCGAGGTTCCTCGCGCGATATCGATCAGCCGCGAGCCCAAAAGATTCTCCGCGCCCACCGTGATTTTAGAATCGGCCGGGATGAGCGGCAGGTAGCGCTCGAAGACGTTCATGTCCACGCGGATGGTGCGGCCGGGGCGCGGATCGCCCGTGAAATCCACCGCGCGGACGTTGCCGATAGTGAGCCCGTTGAGCCGCACGGGCGCGCCTTTAGCGATTCCCGGCGCCGCGTCGAGGTATGTCGAGATCACCCGGTCCTTCGAGAAAAAACTGCGGTTCGAAGTGATCAAGAAAACGAGGGCGCCGAGCAGCAGGCAAGCCACCACCAGCATGATTCCGACTCGAAGCTGAGCCCACTTAATCTTTTCGGCGGCTGGCACTATTGGTTCCGATTAGCGTTTCCCAAATTTTGACACATAGGAGTCTTCGGCGGCCTCGAACTCGGCCAGCGGCCCGTCGAAGGCGATTTTTCCTTCCCGTAAGACGACGAACTTGGTGTGGCGCGCCGGACAATCGCCTTCCGGGTTGGGGCCGAGACGGTTGGTCTCCGGGTTGTACGTGAAGTTGGCCATGAGCAGCCCGTCCTGCAATCGATTGCTGACGATCAGGGTGGTCGTGCGCTTGAGAAAGCGCTGCTTGGCGATGAACGTCATGATCGTGTTCGCGGTGATGGGGTCGAGACCGGCGGTGGGCGAGTCGTAGATCGCCAGCGGCGGATCGGTTACCGTCGCCCGGGCGATCCCGACGCGACGGCGCATTCCTCCCGAAAGCTCGCTGGGAAATTTTCCAAGCGTATCGCCGAGTTCGACGAATTCGAGCGCCTCGCGGACCTTTTTGTCGATTTCCTCTTCCGCGGCTCGCGAACCGATTTGGTTGCGCAGCGGATAGGCGACATTGTCGGCGATGGTGAGCGAATCGAACAGGGCGCTTTCCTGAAAAAGCATCCCCAACTTCGCGCGGATCGGAAACAGCTCGCGCTCGCCTTTGGCGGTGATGTCCTCGCCGAACACCTCGACACGGCCTTCGTCGGGACGAATCAAGCCCATCGCCGTTTTGCAAAGCACCGACTTTCCGCTGCCCGCCGCGCCCATCAGCATCCAGGTGTCGCCCCGCTGCACGCGGAAGCTCAGGTTGTCCAGCGCGACGGTATCGTCGAACCGGACGGTGACGTTTTCGAACACCAGGACCGCGTTCGGCATCGGCTACATATTCACGAAAATCTGGGTGACGAAGACATCGAGGATGAACACCCACACCGAGGCGACGACCACCGCCTGCGTCGTGGCCCGGCCCACGCCCTGGGTGCCGCCCGAAGTGCGGATGCCGTAAAAGCAACCGACCAGCGCGATCACGAACGCGAAGAGAAACGGCTTCAGCAGACCCTGCGCGAGGTCGTTATAGCCCAGCGCCTGCGTCGCCGAATTCCAATACTGCGGCGCGGAAATGTTCAGGCGCAGCGCGGCGATTAGATAGCCGCCGCATAACCCGACGAAGTCCGCGATGATCGTCAGCAGCGGCAGCACCACGGCGAGGGCGATCATGCGCGGCGTGATGAGCTTCTGCGACGGGTCCGTGCCCAACGCCCGCATGGCGTCGATCTGCTCGGTTACCTTCATCGATCCGATTTCGCTCGCGATGCCCGAGGCGTTGCGCCCCGCGACAAGGAGCGCGGTAAGCACCGGCCCCAACTCGCGGACCAGCGTGATCGCGACGAACACGCCGGTTTGGCTGGCCGCGCCGTAGTTCGAGATCGCGCGCGACATTTGCAGCGCCATGACGATGCCCGAGAATCCGCCGATCAGCGAAACGATGGGCAGGCTGCCCACGCCCATCACGTCCATCTGCGTGAGGACGTCGTTCCAGTAACGGGGACGCCGGAAAATATTCTTGAAGGCTCGGCCCGCGAGGTAGAAGAAGTCCTGGAATTCGAGGAACGGGGCCTTAAGGAAGTCGAGCAAACGCCTCTCCGGATGCGAATTCCGATGATAGCGCTCCGCCGGGCAACCATTTAGAGCACGACGATCGGGTGGTAAAGTCCCGGTAGCCGCAACTCGCCGATCGCCACCAGCGAGCCATCGCGCGCCGTCGCCCGCGCCAGTTTGCCCGTCACCGGCTGAAACGGGGACGCCCGGAAGTCCCGGCCCTGACGTACTTGCGAAACGGTGACATCGTCGACGCGAATCGCCGGAATCTCAGGCAGCATGTCCCCCATACGGATCGTCGCGGAGCGCACATCCGCTTCCATTTCCTCGATCGTCCGGGCTTGCTCGATCGTAAAGTCGCCCGAACGCGTCCGACGAAGCGCGGCGAGATGCGCGCCGCACCCCACAAGCGCGCCGAGATCGTGCGCGATCGACCGGACATATGTGCCCGCGCCGCAATCGATTTCGAATCGCAAGTCCGGCGGCGAGAACTCGACGATGTCGAATCGCGTTACTTCGACCTCGACGGGCGGGATCTCGACCGCGATATTCTTGCGCGCTAGCTTATAAGCCGGCGTTCCCCCGATCTTCTTCGCCGACACCGGCGGCGGCGTTTGGAGAAACCTCCCGCGAAAGCGCGCCACCCACTCGTCGAGTCGCGCGCGCGTAAAGTCGGGGTCGCGGCGCTCGCCGGTGGGCTCGCCCTCGGCGTCGTAAGTATCGGTGGCCCAGCCGAAGCGGATGACACCCTCGTAGGACTTCTCCGCGCGCGTGTAGAACTGCGCCAACCGGGTCGCTCGTCCCACCACCAGCGGCAACACTCCCGTGGCCATGGGATCGAGAGTTCCAAGATGCCCCACTTTCTTCGTACCGGCGATGCGGCGAATTTTATTGACCACATCGTGCGAGGTCCATCCGGCGGGCTTATCCACGACGATGACGCCGTCGATTAGGTTCGATGCTTCCAACACGCGAAAATACCATTGTGGAAGAAGACCTCGGCGGCAAAGTCTACGATTGGGCGCTGCTTCGAAGACTCGCGGGCTACCTCGCCCCCGGCTGGCGGACCGTCGCCGGAGCGGTAGCCGCGCTGCTTACCGGCGCGGCGTGCGAAGCGCTGCGGCCGATTTTGACCAAGACCGCCATCGACCGTTACATTACGCCGGCGGCGGCGGGATCGGCGCCCGTCGAAGCGGCGGCGGCGGGACTCGCGGCGATCGCCGGCGTTTATCTCGCGGCCCTTATGATCGAGGTCGCCGCCGAGTTCACTCAGGGCTTGCTGATGACGACCGCCGGTCAGCGCGCGATGTTCGCGTTGCGCCGCGACCTGTTCGCCCACCTGCAACGGTTGGACGTTTCCTACTTCGACCGCACGCCCGTCGGCCGCATCGTCACCCGGCTCACCAACGACGTGGACGCGCTAAACGAACTGTTCTCCTCCGGCCTCGCCACGATCTTCGGCGACTTCGTCATGCTGTCGATCGTCGTCGCCGTCATGTTCGCCATGAATCCCGCGATGACGCTGCTGCTGCTCGCCATGCTGCCCTTCGTCGTGCTCGCGGCCGCGATTTTCCGCCGTAGCGTCGCCGCCAGCTATCGCCGCACGCGAGTGGCGGTGGCGCGCATCAACGCGTATCTGCAGGAGCGTCTCAACGGCATGTCCGTCGTGCAATTGTTCAATCGCGAACAAGGCTCGCGCGACGAGTTCGCGGAGATCAACCGCGAGCACATGCTCGCGTTCAAGGAATCCGTGTTCGCCTACGGCTGGTTCTACCCCGTGGTCGAATTTCTAAGCGTCCTCTCGCTGGCGGCGCTACTCGCCTACGGCGGCTTTTCGGCGGAACGCGCCGGGATCACCCTCGGCTCGATGATCGCGTTCTTTCAGTACGGCTTGCGATTCTTCCGTCCCATCCAGGATTTGAGCGAAAAGTACAACATCTTGCAGGCGGCGACGGCGGCGGCGGAGCGCGTGTTCGGACTGCTCGACACGCCCGTGGCGATCGTCGCGCCGCCGAACCCCGCGCCCGCTCCGGCGGCGGGCGAGCCGATCGAGTTCGATCGGGTCTGGTTCGCCTACAAGGGCGAAGATTGGGTGCTGCGCGACGTGAGTTTCACGATCGCCCCGGGCGAGACCATCGCCGTGGTCGGCCATACCGGCGCGGGTAAGACCACGCTCATGAGTCTGCTGCTGCGCTACTACGACGTGCAGCGAGGATCGATCCGGCTGGGCGGGCGCGATATTCGCGAGTACTCGCCCCCCGAGTTGCGGTCCCGATTCGGCGTCGTGCTGCAGGACCCGCACTTGTTTACCGGAACGCTAGGCGAGAACATCCGTCTCGGCGCCGACGACATCGGCGAACCGCAAATGCGGGAAGCGGCGGCGCGGGTAAATCTGCTCGATTTCGTCGACTCGCTGCCCTCCAAGTTCGACCGCCCGGTGGGCGAACGCGGCGCGGGACTCTCCACCGGACAGAAGCAACTGGTGAGCTTCGCCCGAGCCTTGGCCCACTCGCCCGCGTACCTGATTCTCGACGAAGCCACCTCGAGCGTCGATACCGAAACGGAGGTGCGCATCCGCGAGGCGCTGGACCGCTTGGTCGAGGGGCGAACGTCGATCGTGATCGCCCACCGCCTCTCGACGATTCAGCGCGCGGACCGGATTCTCGTCATGCACAAAGGGCAACTGCGCGAGTCCGGCCCGCACCAGGAACTGCTGGCGCAACGCGGCATCTACTATCGGCTGTACCAGCTTCAGTACCGCGATCAGGAAGTCCTAAAGAGCTCGGCCTAGCGCACAGGCTGGGCGCCGCAAGCGCCCAGTCCGTTGTGCGCGGTTCAAACTTAGAACGCTAGTCGCAGCCCGAAACGGATCGACCGCTGCGGCGATTGGCCCACCGCCGCGCTCGTGATCGTCATGAAATTCGCGGGCGTCGTCACGCTAGCGTTGGGGTTGTTCAGCGCCGGAGTATTCGTCAGGTTCAGCGCCTCGGCGCGGAACTGCAAATTGACGCGCTCGGTGAAGTCGAACGCCCGGAAGACGCCCAGATTCATGTTGAACAACTGCGGCCCGCGCAGCGCGTTGAGGCCCATATTGCCGAATCGCGCGCCGGTGACCGGGGCGAACGCCGTGGGGTCGTAGAACGGCGCACCCAAGCCCACGCCGCCCAGTTTGTTCACCGTGCCGTTTACCTGATCGGCCACTTGCGTATTGTTCAACGCGTTCAGCGACGCCGCGTCCGAGGTGACGATGAACGGATTTCCCGAGTACCACGACATCGTCGGGTTCAACTGCCATCCGCCGAGAATCGCCGCGCCCGCGCCGTCCGTCGCCCACTTCTTGCCTTTGCCGAACGGCAGGTGCCAGTTGACCGCCGACGTCCACGTTAGCGTGCGGTCGAAGTCCGCCACCGACCGGTTCTTCGAGAACTGGCTGGGCACGTAGAATCGCAATCCCACGTCGGAATTGCCCGCGTTGATGCCGATGGCCTTCGACCAGGTGAACGACGAGGTCAGGAACAGCCCGTTCGAGAACCGGCGGCTCAGGTTGGTCTGCAACGCGTCGTACCGGTTCGTCGCCATCGGGATGAAAAACTGGCGCCCGGCGGTCACGCCAAATTGATTGAACAGCGGACGCCCCGCGTTGCCCGCGCCCGGAATCAATCCCGCGTTGCCCTCGAAGTAAGTCAACGCCTGCCGGATCGAGCGCGTCCCGACATAGCCGGTCTGCAACACGAATCCCCCGCCTATCTCGCGTTGGATCGTGAGGTTGAACGATTGGATATACCCTCGGCGGAATCTGCCCGCCTGGAGCGTGTTGGTCGAGACCGAATTGGGAATCGTAATGTTGCCCGACGAAATATCGGGAACGGTCGCCGCCGGAATCCCGGTGCGCAGATCGCCGACCGGCGCGAAGCCCGCTCCGAGAAATTCGTTAATGATAATCGCCGGATACGGACTGCGCAACGGACGGCTGACCGGGTACGGATCGTTGGTGATGCCGTAGCCCATCCGGATCACCGTCTTTTCGCCCGCCCGGTAGGCCAGACCCACGCGCGGACCCCACATAATCGGAATCGCGTCGGTGCCCGCGTTGCGCGGCACGCTTCCCCGGCCGCCGATCAGCACTCGATTGGTTTCGGGATCGTAGCGCTCGATGCCGAACTCGCCGCGGTTCATGATCGGGAAATGCTCCATGCGCAAGCCGAGGTTGACGCTCAGTCTGCGGCTCACCTGCCAGTTATCGCGAATGTAGTAGCCTTGCTGGAACTCGCGCGTCCGCATCGGATCGTAGAACTGAATCGCCTTGCCCATCGTCTGCGGCAACCCGAGAAGGAACGCCGCGTAGGCGTTGAAGTTATTGGCCGCCGCGCCGCCGTTCAGCGCGGTCACGCCGCCGTTGAACGTGAACGCGCCGCGCGGGCTGTAGCCGCCCAATTCCGGCTGCCAGTGATTCATTTCGTGCTTCACCAAATCGACGCCGAACCGGAGGCTGTGCGCGCCCTTGTTCCAGTTGAGATTCGCGGCGTAGGTAAACAGACGGTCGTCGCGAACCACCGGGCTCCAGTTGTTCACGTTGCCCACCGACGCGTAGCCGCTGATGTTCATCGCCGGAAAGCCGCTCTGCCGCGGGTCCGGACCGTTGGTGCCGGGAATCCGCAGCACGTCGAGACCGATGTTGGTGCCGAAGTCGGGCGGCGTCGTGTCGTGGTGCATCCAGGTGCCGCCGAAGTTGCCGTCGAATAGAATCGTCGGGGTGATGACGTAGCTGACGCCCACGCTCATGATGTCCGTCTTGTTGTTACCCGTGCCGATCCCCGCCGCGCCGGACGCTCCGCCCGGATAGCCGCCCAGAGCCTGTCCGTAAGGCACGCCCGCCGTCACCGGCGCGATCATGACGCTGTACTTGCCGAACACGTTCGTCTTCGAGTTCGGCGTCCAGTTCATCTTGCCGTCCACCATGTCGCGCTTGAAGTAGTACGGCACGGAGGCGAAGAAATTGTTCAACTGTCCCGTGCCGGTGTTCGGCAGCGGCGTCCAGCCCGCGACGGTGCGCGAAGCGGCGGCGATGCGCGAGTCGGGAATCACGTTGTTCGGGAACATCGTGCGGCCCGTCCCGTTCGCGGCCCCGGTGGCCGGATCGAAAATGTTAGCGAGCCCGGCGAAGTTGCCCGCCTTCACCGCCGCCGTCGGCAGGCTCGACAACCCGTTGCCGCGCTCCGCCGTCGTCGTCCCTTCCCACGAAGTGAAAAAGAACAGCTTGTCCTTCTTGATCGGGCCGCCGAACGTTCCACCGTACTGATTGTCGATGCGCTGCGGCGTGGCCGGTCCCGCCGGAGTGTTCGGATTGAAGAATAGGTTCTTCGCGCCCCACTTGTGGTTCAGGTGATACCAGAACCCGACCCCGTGGAATTGGTTGGTGCCGCTCTTGGTGATCACGCTCACCGCCGCGCCGCCCGACATGCCTTGCTCGGCGTCGAAATTGTTGGTCGAGATATTCACCGTCTCGATCGACTCGATCGGCGGCACGTAGTAGGCGTGGTGCGGCAGCCAGGTGAACACGCTAGCCGCGCCGTCGATGCGCGTGTTGTTCGAGTTGCGCGCCGTACCGTTGACGTTGGTCGTCAGCGCGCGCGCCGGGCTGTCGGTGGAGGCGTTCTGAAACGCCGATGGCGTCGATCCGGGCACGAGATCGATCAGCGACTGGAAATTGCGGTAGCCGCCCACGGCGATCTGCGTCAACTCGCGCGAGCCGATATCGGTGTGCAGGTCCGACTTGTCGGTTTGGCAACTGCGCCACTTCCGCGCCCACCGTAATCACTTCGCTGACGTTGCCCACTTTAAGCGTCGCGTCCACGCGCGTGATGTTGTTCGGAGCGACGGTAATCCCCGCCGCCTCGAAGCTGGCGAACCCGGCGGCGACGATCTTGATGTCGTAGGTGCCGGGCGGGACGTTCAGAAAGTCGTACGCGCCGCGTTCGTCGGTTTTCGATTCCACCGTGTAGCCGGTGGCCTTATTGGAAATGGTGGCCGCCGCGCCCGCTACCGCGCCTTGCGACGGATCGGACACGTTGCCCACCACGGTGCCGTAGAGAACTTGCGCGGAAAGCGCAAAGGACGAACCTGAAAGCAACCCCGCCAAAACGGCGGCATAACGCAGAACGCGCATGCTCCCCCCTTTACCAATCGACGACCCATCGACCCCAGGTCTTGCGACCTTACGAAATTGTCGTGTAGTGGGGAGCGGGTGTCAAGCGGGCGGCTTACGCCCCGAGCCCTTGCGGAGTTTGTGCAGCCGGTTCGCCGCGAGCCCATCCCAGGACTCGCGCGTGCCATCCGGCCACTCCACTTCGATCGATCCGATCGCCGCCTTGTCGCCGAGCCCGAATTGAACGCGGGGCGCGCTGGCCGAGCAGTAGCTAGAGTCCGTGTGCACGCGGCGGACCAGCGGGAGCAGATCCTCGCGATACAGCGTCACGCGCGCGCCGAACGTTACCGGAGCTTCGAGTTCCACCGCCGCCCAGCCGGTCGAAGGCGATTCGTTTAGGAGCAGCCGCGCCTCGCCCCCGTTATACGTGACGACGATGTCCTGGTCCCCGTCGTTGTCGATGTCGCCGAACGCCGCCCCGCGCGCGATCCCCGGTTGCGCGAACGCCGGACCGCCGAGCTTCGACACGTCCGAAAACTTCCCCCGCCCGTCGCCGCGCAGCAGTAGATTGCGTTCGGCGAAGGGGCGCTTTTCGCCGCGCCGGTCCTCCCGCAGCGTCACCGCGCCGTTGGCGATAAACAGATCGAGCGCGCCGTCGTTGTCGTAGTCGAAGAAGTCCGTGCCGAATCCCGTAAAGGCGAAGGTCGCCGGGTAGACGCCGCTCGACCGGGCCACGTCGAGAAACACCGGGACGCCGCCGCCCGAACTTTGCGTGTCGTTGCGGAATAGCGTCGCGCCCTCGCGCATCAGGTTGACGACGAATAGATCGTCGTCGCCGTCCTGGTCGTAATCGCCCGCCGCGACGCCCATGCCCGCCTTCGCCACGCCGTCTTCGCTGTAGGCCGCTCCCGCTTCGACGCCGTGCTCGCGGAACGTGCCGTTGCGCTGGTTGATCCAGATATGATTTTGCGCGGTGTCGTTGGCGACGAAGAGGTCCGGCCATTGGTCCGAATTCAAGTCGAGCGCCGCGACGCCGAGCCCCGGCCCCAGAGCCCGGTCGATCCCGGATGTGGCGGTAACGTCGACGAACGTTCCGTTGCCCGAATTGCGGTAAAGCCGCGCGGCCATCGGCGAGAAGGCGCGCGGCGTACAGTAATCGCGCTCGCCCGTCGGCGATTGACAGGCCTTGTTGCCCGCGCGCGAAAAATTGACGTAGCTGAGAACGACCAGGTCGAGCTTGCCGTCGCGGTCGTAATCGAAGAACGACGCCGAACTCGACCACTGATGCGGAACGGGAGGCGCGGGCAGCGGAACCTCGCGGAACTTTCCGCCGCCTTCGTTGCGGTAGAGCGCCCGGGAGCCCCAACCGGTGATCAGCAGGTCGAGATCGCCGTCGTTATCGATGTCGCCCGTCGCCGCTCCCATACCGTAGCCCGCGTAGGCGATGCCCGACCGCCCCGTGACGTCCGTGAACTTGAGCGCGCCCGTAGGCGCGAGTTCGTTGCGGTACAGCTTGCCCGAACCGGCGCTCTGGACAAAATAGACGTCGAGGTCGCCGTCCAAGTCCATGTCGAACAGCGCGACGCCCGCGCCCATGATTTCGGGCATGAGAAACTCGCCGGTCTCGCCGGTGGCGTGGGTGAAGCGCAGGCCGGATTCCGCGGCGGCGTCGCGAAAGATCGGTTTAGGCTCGGCGGTGGGACGCTCCGGCGCGCGGGTGGCGCAAGCCGCCAGGAGAGCGAGAAGAGCGAAGAGAACGCGCACTAGTCGTTTAGCTTACCGAGATCGCGCTCGATCGATTCGGCGAGCGCCGTCTGTCCGCGCCGCGCGGCGAAATCGCGCGCCCTGAGAAGCGTCGAGCGCGCGTCGGCGCTTCGTCCAGCGCGGGCGTAGGTCGCGCCGAGGGCGTAGAGATAGGTAGCCGTGGCGTCGTCTTCGGCGGCGGCGGCGCGCTCGAAGGCGGCGATAGCTTGCGGGTACCGGCGCTGGTTCGCGTACAGCCGTCCGAGTTGGAAATACGCCAGCCGATAGTCGGGACGAATCGCGACGGCCTTCTCGAATTGGCGTTGCGCCGCCGCCAATTGTCCGGATTCCTGCAGAACGGCCCCCAGGTTGTGGTGCGCCTCCGCGTGGCCGGGGTCGGCGGCGATAGCTTTTTCGAACGCCGACTGCGCCTCCGCGCGCCGCGCTTGACCATAACGCAACACGCCGAAGTTGTAATGCGCCTCGGCGGACCGGGGGTTTAACGAAATCGCCTTGCGATACGCGCTTTCGGCGTCGTCCAAGCGATTTAGGCGTCCGTACAGCGAAATCAAGTTCGCGTGCGCCTGAACGAGTTTGGGATCGCGCTCGATCGCCGAACGGTTGAATTCGGCGGCGGCGGCGAGATCGCCCGCGCGTTCCGCCGCTTGGGCGCGCGCCAAAAATCGCGTCGGGCTTTGGTTGAGATCGCGAATCGCGTCCATCCAAGGGTTCGGCGTTTTGCCATCGTCGAGTTTGGGGAGCCCTGGCTTCAACTTTGAAGCTCGGGCGAAGAGTTTCGCCGCTTCTTCGCTTTCGCCAAGCGACGCCGAGGCGTGCGCGGCGCAATACGGCCATTCGAAAGCGCGCGGAGCGAGCGCCTGAGCCCGCAGATACGCCGCCCGCGCGGCGGAGAACTGTTCGTACGCGTGGAGGATCGTGCCGTAACGACCCACGACGAGCGGATCGTTGGGTTTGGCCCTGGCGTCCGCCGACGCCGCGTCGATTTGTCGACGGATAGCGGGGAGAAAGTTGGCGGTGGAAACGTCCGGGAGCGGCGGCGGAGGGGGTCCGCCGCACCCGGCGAAAAGCAGGACTAGTGCGCCGGCGCGGCGGGCTTCGGAGCCTCGGCGGCGGGAGCCGGAGCCGTTCCGGCGGGCGTCGCGGGCTTGTCCAGGTCGCGCGGCGACATCAGCCCTTTGTCCGGGCCTTTCCAATTCGCCGGCTTCGGCTCGATGCGGCTGCCCACGTCGATCAGGCATAGGATCAGTAGAAACGACAGAAACATCAGCGACGACAGAAAGATTAGCGAGTTGATCGCCTTGTCGTGCCGCAGATGCATGAAGAATAACGCGACCAGCGACGCCTTGACGGTCGCGATCACCACGGCGATGACCACGTTGGCCGACCCGAAGTCGATCCGCGACGCGCCCACGGTCACCACCGTCAGCGTCAGCAGGGCGAGCAGCACGCCCAGGTAAATCTTCCAATCGTTTTCGTGCGAGTGCGCGTGAGCGTGAGCGTGAGAATTCGAGGCCATGGCGATTTAGCTAATCAAGTAGAGCAGCGGGAACAGGTAAATCCAGATCAAGTCCACCAAGTGCCAGTACAGGCCCACCAGATCGACGGGCGTGTAGTAACCGGGGCCGAAGTCGCCTTTGATCGACCGCGCCAGAATCCATCCGATGGCGACCATACCGAGCACGACGTGGATGCCGTGGAGGCCGGTCATCATGAAATAGAAGCTGAAGAAGATGTACTCGTTCGGCTGACCCTGCGCGTAGTTGTAAAACTTGCCGGGCAGCAGGCCGTCGTGGATCTTGTGCGAGTACTCGAAGTACTTAACGACCAGGAACGTCCCCGCGCAGGCGAGCGTCAGGACGAGATTCGTGATCAGCGTCTTTCGCCGGCCGGTCATCGACGCCCAGACGGCGATCACCATCGTGAAGCTCGAAACCAGCAGGACGACGGTGTTGAGCGCGCCGAGTTTCCAATCGAGGTGATGGTGCGCGGCCTTGAACGCTTCGGGGAACTTCGCCTGCTGCATGCCGAAGCCGACGAACAGACCGCCGAACAGCAGAATTTCCGTGGCCAGAAACAACCACATGCCGATCTTCGCCGCGTCGAACTGCTGCGACATCTCGGCGAAATGATGTTGCAGGTTCGGGTCGTGCCCGTGGCCGTGCGAATCGTGTTGCGCTTCCGTCAGCGTGGTCGAGGACACTTAGCGTCGCCTCCCGGCGAGTTCCGGCGAATAGTCGTAAGGGCCGTGCGTCAACACCGGAGTGTGTTCGAAGTTATGGGTGATGGGCGGAGATTGCGTCTCCCACTCCATCGTTTTCGAGCCCCAAGGGTTCGCGGGCGCGTCCTTCGGCTTGCGCAGCGACGCGAGCAGAGTTCCCGCCGCGACGAACAGCCCCAGCGCGAGAATCCAGCTACCCACCGTCGAGGCCACGTGCCACGGCTGAAACTGATCGAGGTAGCTGAAGTAGCGCCGCGGCATGCCCTGCGAGCCCATAAAGAACTGGCTGAAGAACGTGACGTTGAAGCCCCAGAAGACCAGCCACGCCGAGATTTGCCCCCACCGCTCGTTGTACATCCGGCCGTAAATCTTGGGCCACCAGTGGAACAAGCCGCCGATAAAGGCGATCACCGTGCCGCCCATCATCACGTAGTGGAAGTGCGCCACGATGAAGTACGTGTCGTGCAGGTGGATGTCCACCGAAAGCGCGCCGAGGAAGATGCCCGTCAGCCCGCCGATCGTGAACAGCAGCAGGAACGATAGCGCGTAGAGCATCGGCGTGTTCAGCGCGATCGAGCCCCGGTACATTGTCGCCACCCAGTTGAAGACCTTCACGCCCGACGGGATCGCGACCAGGAACGTCAGGAACGAGAAGATCGCGGCGGCCAATTGCGACTGCCCCGACGTAAACATGTGGTGCCCCCACACGATAAAGCTGATCAGCGCGATGGCGATTGAGCTAAAGGCGATCGCGCGATATCCGAAGATATGCTTCTTCGAGTGCGTCGGGATGAGCTCCGAGATAATCGCCATGCCGGGCAGAATCATGATGTAGACCGCCGGGTGCGAGTAGAACCAGAAGAAGTGTTGGAACAGCACCGGATCGCCGCCCAGCCGCGCGTCGAAAATGCCCACCTGAAACACGCGCTCCATGACTAGCAGCACCGTCGTGATCCCGATCACCGGAGTCGCCAGCACCTGGATGATCGCCGTTGCGTAGATGCCCCATACGAACAGCGGCATGTCGAACCAGCCCATCCCCGGCGCGCGCAGTTTATGCACTGTCGCGACAAAATTAATCCCCGTGAAGATCGACGAAAACCCGAGCACGAACACCGACAGCGCCATCAGCGTCACCGCGCCGGTCGTCGTCGTCGAGTACGGCGTGTAGAACGTCCAGCCCGTATCGACGCCACCCGTCACCATGGCCAGCACCGCCATGACCGCGCCCGTGACGTAGATGTAATAGCTCGCTAGATTCAACCTCGGAAACGCCACGTCCTTCGCCCCGAGCATCAGCGGCAGCACGAAATTCCCCAGCGCCGCCGGTACCGCCGGAATGATGAACAGGAACACCATGATCGCGCCGTGCAGCGTGAAGACCTTGTTGTAGGTCTCGGCGTTCATGAAGTCTTCTTTCGGCGTCAGCAATTCCAGGCGCAGCGCGAGCGCGAACAACCCGCCCAGCAGAAACGCGCCCAGCACGCTCCACAGGTACATCACGCCGATGCGTTTGTGATCGACGGTCGTCATCCAGCTCCAAATGCCGGGCTGGTCGTTGAGATAGTCCTTGGGAGCGTCGTGCCCCTTGTGAACAACCGGTGTCGTTGTCGTCGCCATGGTGGTTCCCCGTCCTCTATCTTCCTACTTCTGGCTCTTGATGAACTCGACCAGCGCCAGAATCTCGCGATCCCGCAGCAGCCCCTGATACGTCGGCATGATGCCCTCGTAGCCCTCGACGATCATCGCCTGCGGCTGCAGGATCGACGTCCGCACGTAGTTTTCGTCGACCGGCATCGCCCGTCCGTCCGTCATCTTGTGCTGCTGCCCGAAAATGCCCTTCCAGCTCGGCCCCTGCCCCTTCGATCCGTCGAGCGAATGGCACGTCGAACATCCCCGCGCCTCGTACAGCAGCTTGCCCAACTCGGCCAGCGGCATGTCGCGCAAATTCTTCGGACCGTTCTCCAGATAATCCTTATACTCGGCGTCGTTCATTACGACGATCTTCGCGTTCATCGTCGAATGGCCCTTGCCGCAGTACTCCGTGCATTGCACCTGATACTCGCCCGGCACGTCGGATTGGAACCACTGCTCCGTATAGCGGTTCGGCAGCACGTCCATCTTGATCCGGAACCCCGGAATGAAGAAGCTATGCAGCACGTCCTTCGACTGCATGATCAGCTTCACCGGCTTGCCCACCGGAACGTACAACTCCCCGATCGACCGCATGCCGTCCGGATACTCGAACGTCCAGATCCATTTCTCGCCGGTGAGCGACACTTCCATCGCGTTCAGCGGCGCGACCGTGGCCGTCATGTAATCCTTGAAGCCCCAGAAGAAAATCGCGAGACACAAGAACAGCGGAATGATCGACCACGCCAACTCAAGCCCCAGATGGTGCGTGATGTTCGGCGTCCGGTCGTCGGCGGACTTGCGGCGGTAGCGCGCGGCGAAGTACATCACCAGACCGGCGATCAGAACGAAGAAGAACACGCTCAACCACAGAATGAACCAGAATAAATTGTCCACGGCCGGCGCGTGCGTCGAGCCTTGAGCGGGAAGAAAAAGTCTCGTAAACCAGTTCATTTTCGTTTAACTCACCATTTGCGGACGCCCGTGGCTCCGGCGCTCGCCGCTCCACATCCGCCACAGAAACAACCCGATCGCGAGGACGGTCAGCACTCCCCCGCCCTTCATGACGTTCTCCGCGAACACCACATACGTGCCCGCCTGCGGGTCGTAGTGATAGCACCACAGCAGCAGCTTCTCGGCGGTCATCGGCCCGATCTTCTCCTCGGTCGCCTCCGCCAGCGCCATCCGCACGTCCCTCGGCTTATATTTGATGCCGTACAAGTAGCGCGAGACCTTTCCTTCGGGCGTCAGGATCATGATCGCCGACGAGTGCGCGTACTGGCTGGTCCGCTCGTCGTACTTGTACCGCCAACCCACCTGATCGGCCACCTTCTTCACGTTGCCTTGATGATCCGCGAGAAAATGCCAGCCCGGCGCCGGACGGTCGAAACTCGCGAGCACCGTCTGCTTTTTGTTCGCCGCCAGATTCCAGGTCTCCGTCGGATCGATGGAGATCGTCACCACGTCGTATTCCTTGCCCGGCGTCCACGGAATCTCGCGCAGCACCGACGTCTGCCCGTTCAACACCAGGTTGCAGAGCATCGGGCACGAGTAATACACCAGATTCAGAATCACCGGCCGGCCCTGCCCGAAATAACTCTTCAGCGCCTTCGGATAGCCGTCCGTCCCCATGAATTCGAGGTTCAAATCGATCGACTGCCCGAGCTTTTCGTCGACGCCCACCCCTTCGAGCGCGCGCGGCTTCTCCGGGTCCTTGGCGATCGCCAGGACCGCGAGCGAAAGCGCGGCTGCGAAGAGTTTCGTCACTTAGTTGCGGGCGGCGGCGGCGCGCTTCCGTCGCCCGGCGCGGCGGCGGCCAACTGCTCGGCCGTCTTCACCGGAGCCGCCTTCGCCGGGTAAAACAACTTGCCCACCTTCGATTCCGCCGCGAACAACTCCATCGCGCGGTCGATCGTCAGCCGGACCGTCTTCTTCTCTTTATCCAGATACCGGTAGTGGTTCAACTGCTCCGCCTCGGCGGTGCGGACTTCCTGTAATATTTGATCTTCCTGCGTCAGCACTTGGCTGCTGACGTTCTGATCGAGCGTCGCCTGGAACAGGAAATCCACGCCCAGCACCACCACCACCAGCGTAACGACGATCGCCAGCGTGAAAACCAGTACCCACAGGCCGCTGGGGTCCTGGCGGTCGTAGCCTTGCTTTTCAAGGGAGGCGATCTCTTCGGCGGTTAAGGTTTTGGTCTCTTCCATCGTTCCTCCTCTAGGCGTTCACGTGCGCCAGCGACTGCTCCAACCGCGCGTCGCCCTCGGGCACCAGCGAGTGCTTCCGCAATTGCCACCAGAAGACGAACGCGTAGGTCGAGGCCACGGCCAGCCAGCACACCGCGTCCAGCCAGTGCAACCGCACGCCCTCTTTATCGAAGTTCGGCATGATCAGCCAGTAGAGATCGATGTAGCAGATCGCGAGCATCCACAGGCTCATAAACAGCAGCCAGCGCAAGTTCCGTTTCGCGTCGCGCCGGATCAACAAAAAGAACGGGACCAGAAAGTGCCCCAGCAGCAGCACGACGCTCGCCACGCCCCAACTTCCGACAAAGCGCATCTGGTAGAAGATCGTTTCTTCGGCTAGGTTCGCGTACCAGATCAGCAGGTACTGCGAAAACGCGATGTACGACCAGAACACCGTCAGCGCGAACATCCACTTGCCCAGGTCGTGGTAGTGCTCGATCGTAATCGACTGCTTCAGAATTCCGTGCTCGCGGAACCACAAGCAAATCAACGTCACCGTCGCGATGCACGCCAGTCCGCCGCCCGCGTACACGTAAATCCCGAAGATCGTCGAATACCAATGCGGATTGAGCGACATCACCCAATCGAACGCCGCGAACGACACCGAGAGGAACGTCAGCAGCAGCCCCGGCGCCGACCACGCCGACGAGTTGTGCATGTGCGCCACCGAATGCGTCCGATCCTGCTTCGTCGAATTCGAATAGAGCCGCAGCGCGAGCAGCGACCAGATCGCCACGTACACGAACGACCGGATGACGAACCCTTGCGGATTCAGCCACACCGCTTTACCCCGTAGCAGTTCGTCTTTCGCCACCACGTCCGCGTGCGACCACTCGTAGAGATGATGCACGCCCAACACCACCGGCAGCACTAACAGCGCCGCCACCGGCAGCGTCACCATGATCGTCTCGAAAATCCGGCGCATCGTGACGCTCCACGCGGAGCCCGTCAGATACATCACCTGCACGAAAAACAGGCAGCCCAAGCCGACCACCGTCATGTCCATGAAGCCGACCAAATACGAGCGGAAAAACCGGTCCGGATCGGTAAAGTAACCCGCCGCCGCGCCCAGCCAGCCGACGAGCATCAGAAACACGATCGCGTTCCGGACGCGGGTCCAAGTGGACTCCTCCAGGCGCCACGATTCGCGGGCTTGATCGAGAGTAGCGTGTTCGGCCATTAGCGCAATTCACTCCGCAGGTCGCTCGGAACGTCCTCGACGGTCCCGCGCGTCGAGCGTTGCAACGCCCGCACGTAGGACACGATCGCCCAACGGTCGCGCTCCACGATTTGGAACCGGTAGCCGGGCATCGCGCGGCGTCCGTGCGAGATCACGTTATAGATTTCTCCGTCGGGCATCGTCTGTACCCGATCTTCCATCAGATTGGTCGGCAGCCACGAGGTGCGCTTCGGCACAACCCCTTGCCCTTGCCCCGTCCGGTCGTGGCACGGCGAGCAGTAGGTGTTATAGCGGCGCTGCCCCTGCTTCAAAAGCTCGGGCGTCACCTCCACCGGAATCTTGCCCGTGTACATGTTGTTCGGTTCGAGCCCGGTCGAGAACAACGAATCTTCCTTCAGGTACCCGACGGCGACCGTGCCTTCTACCGGACGGCGGTTGGAGCGTCCGTCCGAAAACAACTCGCTGCCGCTCTGTGCCTTGTACTTTTCCTGCCGGTCCATATCCGGCCAGACCTCGATCGGCGGAACCCGTTGCGGCCCCGCGCATCCGGCGAGCAGCGCGGCCATCGCGACTAGTGCGGCGTGCCTCATTCTTCCACCATGTCCACGAGAGAGGGATTCATGCCGCGCAGCAGGCGCGTGCATTCGAGCGCGTCGAACTTCGGGTCCGCCTTCTCGATCAGCAGCACAAACTGATCGTCGGTGATTCGGTTCGCGGCGCGGAAATTGAAGATTGGGTGGTACAGCGTCGGCAGCCCGTTCAAGGCGAACATCCCGAACACCGCGCCGAACGCCGACAGCAGCACCGTCAGCTCGAACGTAATCGGAATCGACGGCTCGAAGGCGAACATCGGCTTACCGCCGACGATCAGCGGATAATCCACCGCGCCGGTCCAGTAAATCAAGCTGAGCGCCGAAATGCAGCCGATCAATCCGCAGCAGATCACGATGTAGCCCAGCTTCGATTGCGGCGTGCCCAGCACGTCGTCGATGCCGTGAATCGGGAAAGGCGTAAACGCCTCCACCTTCGTGTAGCCGCTCTTGCGGACTTCTTTCGCCGCGGCAATCAGTTCCTCCGGCGAATCGAAGGACGCGGCCACCCCGTACAACTCTTTTTGTTCGACCACCGTTTCCATTAGTGCTTCGCTCCGTGACCGGAATGGGCGACGTGGTTCTCGTGCGCCAACACGCCCTTCACTTCGCTGATCGCGATCATCGGCAGGAACCGGATGAACAGCAGGAACAGCGTCATAAACAAGCCCAGCGTCCCGATGAACGTGCAGATATCCACGTACGTCGGCCGGAAGTAGCTCCAGCTCGACGGCAGAAAGTCGCGGTGCAAGCTGGTAACGATAATCACGAACCGCTCGAACCACATGCCGATGTTGATAAAGATCGACGCCACGAACATGATCGGCACGCTCGTCCTGCACTTCTTAAACCAGAAAATCTGCGGCGTGATCACGTTGCAGGTGATCATCGACCAATACGCCCACCAGTACGGCCCCATCGCGCGATTCACGAAGGCGAACTGCTCGTAGCCGTTGCCCGAGTACCAGGCGATGAAGAACTCGGTGCCGTAGGCGTAGCCCACGATCATGCCCGTCGCCAGCATCACCTTGCACATGTTTTCGAGGTGCTTGGTCGTGATCAGATGTTCGAGCTTCAGCGCCCACCGGGCCACGGTCAGCAGCGTCACCACCATCGCGAAGCCCGAGAAGATCGCGCCCGCGACGAAGTACGGCGGAAAAATCGTCGTGTGCCAGCCGGGAATGATCGATACCGCGAAGTCGAACGACACGATCGTGTGCACCGAAAGTACCAGCGGCGTCGAAAGCCCGGCGAGGATCAGATACGCCATTTCGTAATGCCGCCAATGCTTCGAAGCGCCGCGCCAGCCGAGCGCCAGGAACCCGTAGATGTAGGCGCGGATGCCCGTCGCGCGATCGCGCAGCGTCGCCAAATCCGGAATCAGGCCGACGAACCAGAACAGCAGCGACACCGTACCGTAGGTCGAAACCGCGAACACGTCCCACTCGAGCGGCGACCGGAAGTTCTGCCACATGTTCAACGCCGGAAGCGGCATCGGGAACAGCCAGTACACCGCGCGCCACGGACGGCCCGTATGGAACAACGGATATTGCGCCGCGCAAGCCACGGCGAACAGCGTCATCGCTTCCGCCGCGCGATTGATCGACGTGCGCCACTTTTGCCGGAACAGAAACAGAATCGCCGAAATTAGCGTGCCCGCGTGGCCGATGCCGATCCACCACACGAAGTTCGTGATGTCCCACGCCCAGCCGATCGGCGAGTTGTTACCCCACACGCCGATACCGGTGATCACCAGGTAGCCCAGCATGCCGAACATCATCGTCATCACCGCCGCCGAGGCGAGAAACGCGATCCACCACTGAATCGGCGTGCCCCGCTCGACGATCTCGCACACTTCCCGCGTCACCGACGCGTACGTCGAGTTCCCTTGCACCAGGCGAGGCGTCACCTCGTCGAGCATTTCCGGGGGCCGGACCGCCAAATCAGCCATGATGCGGTTGCTCCTTCTTCGGTTCGCCCGAGAGTTCCGGGTTCGGATTCCGCAGCTTGGCGAGATACGTCGTCCGCGGCCGGGTGTTCAACTCGGCGAGCAGGGCGTAGTTGCGCGATTGCGCCTTCAGCTTCGACACCGCCGACTCGGGATTGTTGATATCGCCGAACACGATCGCCTCCGCCGGGCAGGTTTGCTGGCAGGCGGTCTGAATTTCGCCCTCGCGGATCGCGCGGCGTCCTTCGGTCTTCGCGAGAATCCGCTTCTCTTGAATACGCTGCACGCAGAACGTGCACTTCTCCATCACGCCGCGCATGCGCACGGTGACGTCCGGGTTCGAGGCCATTTTCTCGATCTCCGGCATCGTCTTGTGATAGTTTAGGAAGTTGAACCGCCGCACCTTGTACGGGCAGTTGTTGGCGCAATACCGCGTGCCCACGCAGCGGTTGTAGGCCATCTCGTTCAAGCCTTCGGGCGAATGAACCGTCGCCGCCACCGGGCAAACCGATTCGCACGGCGCGGCTTCGCACTGCTGGCAAGGCAGCGGCTGAATGACGGCCTGCGGATCTTCCTCGGAACCGGTGTAGTAGCGGTCCAGCCGAATCCAGTGCATTTCGCGGCCCCGCTCCACCTGCGCCTTGCCCACCGACGGAATGTTGTTCTCCGCCACGCACGCCACCAGACACGCGTTGCAACCGATGCACGAATTCAGATCGATCGCCATCCCCCACTGGTAGCCCTTGTCGTACTTGTGGTAGCCGTAAATCGATTCGTCGGGCGCGTGGACGGCGTGCGGCGCGAAATCCGGATGTTCGCGCCAATGTTCGAGCGTCGCCTCGCGCACGATCGGCCGCACCTTGCCCGTCTCGGGCTCGGTCATCGTGTGATGTTCTTGCGTCGTGACCAGTTGGTAGTGGCCCGCGCCCTTCGACACCGACGCAGTCGAAAACCCGACGCCCAGCGCGTATCCGTTAAAGCCCGTCCCCTTGCCGACCCGGCCCACCTCGCTACGACCGTATCCGAGCGGCACCACCACCGTATCGTCGGCCTGCCCCGGCTGGATCATCGCGGCGATCTCGACCGAACCGACTTTCAGCAGATCGCCGTCGACGACGCCTAGCTTCTTCGCGGTCGAGGGCGATACCAGCGCCGCGTTGTCCCAGACCAGCTTCGACATCGGGTCCGGCGTTTCCTGCATCCAGGCGTTGTTCGCGAACCGGCCGTCGTACACCGACCAGTCGGCCACCGTCACCACTTCGAGGCCCGACGGCTTCGGCGGCGCGGGGGGAATATTCTTCGCGTTGGCGGTCGCCTTCACTTCGGCGAACGGCGCGCCGGGGGCGACGCCGTCATGCAGCGCCTTGCGCCACGCCGGTTCGGCCAGCTTCCAGTTCGCCTTGACCAGTTCGTAACCCTTGCGGACCGCCGACCCGGCGAGTTGCGCCGTCACTTCGAGCGCCGACCGGCCGTCGAACATCGGCGCGATCAGCGGCTGCTGGATCGTCGCCGTTCCGTCGATCGACCGCGCGTCGCCCCACACTTCGAGGAAGTGCGCGGCGGGCAAGTGCCACGTCGCGGCCACGGCCGTTTCGTCCCGGTCGTAGCCCAAATGGACGACGGTGGCGGACTTCTTGAGGTCGAGCTTCGGCGCGGTGTAGGCCGGATTGCCGCCCAAAATAACGAGCGTCGAAACCTTACCCGCGTTCAGGTCGGAGGCCAGCGCGTCGAGCGAACCGGGGATCGCCACCGGCTGCGTCAGCGTCACCGTCGTCCCGAGATTGCCCAGAATTTGGTTGATCGCGAACGCGATCGCGTGCACCCGCGCCGGCTGCCGCGGACCGGCGATCACGACGGACTTGCCCGCGTGCGCCTTCAGATCCTTCGCCATCGCGGCGACGAACTTTTGCGTCGCGTCGCCCGCGCTTTGGACGACGGCCAGCGGCCCCGTTTGATCGAGCAGCGAAGCGGCGATCGCGTCCACGTCGGACGATTTCGCGCGCAGCCGGTGGTCGGCCATCGCGCCGGTCACCGAGAACTGCGCCTCAACCGAGTAGAGGCGGTTCATCGTGTCCGATTCCTTGACCACCCGGCGGCGCTTCGAGAACAGCTTTACCGTGCGGGGCGACGCCGCGTCGAGGCCCAGAAAATCGCTGTCGAGCGCCACGACGACGTCCGCCTTGTCGAGCCGATAATGCGCTTGGAGCGGCTGCCCGAAGGCGATCTTCGCGCCTTCGAGCGCGTTCGCCTGGTTCACCGGTTCCCACTCGATCCATTGCGCGGCGGGGAACTTGGCGAGCAGCGCCTTGCGCTGCGCGTCGAGCGTCGGCGAAACCACGAGTTCCGAGAGAATCCGTAGCCCTTCGCCCTTACCCAGCTTCGCGTCGGTAAATTGCGCCGCCGCGAAGTCGTCCCAAGCCTTCCAGGTGGACGCTTTACCCGATTGCAGAACTTCTTTCGAACGGTCCGGGTCGTATAGGCTCAGAATCGCCGCTTGCGCGAACCCGCTCGCCGCGCCCATCGATTGCGGATGACCGGCGGCGCCTTCGATCTTCGTCGGACGCCCGTCGTGCGATTCCACCGTCACGCCGACGGCCGAGCCGCCCTGCGCGAACACGGTGTTGTAGAAGTAGGGCTTGCCGGGGACCATGTCCTCGACGCCCTTCGCCATCGGCAGAATCTTCTCTTCGGGGCGGCGGCAGGCGGCGAGTCCCGCCAAGCCGAACGAAGCCGCCATCAGTTTCAACACGTTGCGGCGGCTGTCGCCTTCGAGGCCCTCGACGCCGCCCGGAAACTCTTTCGACACCCAATCCCGGAATTGGCTCGTCCCGGCCAGTTCGTTCAGGCTGCGCCAGTATTTCGCGCCCGGCTTGCCTTGCAATTTTTCGATATTGACGAAACTCATCGATGGACTCTTCGCCGCGCTCATCGGTGGCACCCCGAGCAATTTACCGGCGGCGCGATCTTGTTCTTCGCGATGATCTCGCGGCCGATCTCCGCCGGGTCGCGATCCGGCACCCACGCCAGATTGGTCACCAGTTCGACGGGCCGGAGGTTGGGCGCCGGGTTGCGGTGGCATTCGAGGCACCAAGCCATCGAAAGCTCCTTCACTTGCTTCACTTCGATCATCTGATCGACCCGCCCGTGGCAGGAAACGCAACTCACGCCCGCCGTTACGTGCGAGGAATGGTTAAAGTACACGTAATCGGCCAGCTTGTGAATCTTCTTCCACTCCACCGGCTTCCCCGTCTCGTAGCTCTCGCGCACTTTCGCCAAGTACGGGCTCTGCGGTTTGACCTTAACGTGGCAATTCATGCACGTTTCGGTACTCGGAACGGCCGCAAAAGCGGCTTTTTCGACCGTATTATGGCAGTAATAGCAGTCCATTCCCATGCTTCCGGCGTGCAGCTTGTGGCTGTAGGGCACCGGCTGCTCCGGTTGGTATCCGGTGTCAATTACTTTAGGATGAGAGAGATAGGCGTAGGCGGCGACGCCGAACAGCGCCCCCACCGCGAGCAATCCCGTCGCCCCGCGCGCGATCAGATCGTGTTGCCGAGTGAAAAGAGCCATCGATTAGAGGCACCAAGCGCCCCGCCGGGACCGCTGGCCGGGCTCATTTGTTTCTATCATGACCGTAGAAATTCCGCAATAGGAGAAAAAATTCTTGCCGGACCGTAATTCTAACGCTCGCCGGTGGCCTTGGAGCGGGTTGGGCACGTTCTTCGGCAACCTGAACGTTCGGCCGAAGATGATGGTTTTACACAACATCTTCTTCTTAGTGCTGGCGGCAAGCGTGTATCTCTCGCTCATTCCGCCGTTCGAAAGGCGCGTTTTTGGTGCAAAAGCGCGCGAAAACTCGCTTTTAACGAAGCTTTTTCTGAACGACGAGAGCTTACAACCGGTCCCCGGCATCGCCGCTTACGACTATCGGGAGGGCACGGCGCAGGCATTAGGCATCCCGCCGGAAACGTTGACGTGGCTCGAGTTACACCCCGGCCAAATCTATCGCGACGCGGCGACCGACCGCATGTACCGTTTGGTTCCGGCGACGGGCGTTTTCCGGCGGCTACAGGCGCCGGACCGGTCCTACGACGAGCTGGTGGATCGGGCTAAGTTAACCATTTTCATAGTTTTAGGCGTGCTCTACGCGTTAGCGGTCCTGCTGCTCGAACTCGCGATCATGCCGCGCTACGTCTACGGCCCGATCCAGCGGTTTTTGGACGCGGACGTCGCGAGCCAGGCAGGCGACCGCGATCGGGAATTGATCCCCGAAAAAGAGATTATGGGCGACGAAATCGGGCGCATCATGCGATCCCGGAACCAAACCATCGCCAAGCTGCGCGAGCAAGAGGCGGAATTGGCGGCGGCGAAGCGCTCGCTCGAAGAGCAGGATCGCCTGGCGAGCCTGGGCCTGCTGTCGGCTTCGGTGGCGCACGAACTGAACACGCCGCTGGCGGTGCTGCTCGGTTCGATCGAAAAGCTGGCGGAGAACGGCGAGCAGCCTATCAACCGCGACCGTCTCGACCGGATGCGGCGCGTCGCGCAGCGGCTGAAGAAAATCTCCGAAAGCCTGGTGGATTTCGCGCGCGCCCGGCGTGACCGCATGGAGCCGGTGGATTTGCGGCCGATCGTCGACGAAGCTTGGAGCCTGGTGGCCATCGACGAAAAATCGGGCGACGTGTCGTTCCGCAACGAAGTATCGCCGGAGGCGCGGGCGGTGGGCAACCACGACCGGCTGATCCAGGTTTTCGTCAACCTGCTGCGCAACTCGCTGAACGCGGTCGGCGCGGGCGGCACGATCGTCGCCGCGTCGCGGAGGTGCGACGAGGGCGGGCGGGCGCAGGTGTCCGTTAGAGTAGAGGACGATGGCCCGGGAATTCCCGCCGACGTGCTGCCCGACATCTTCGAGGCGTTCGTGACGACGCGGCTCGACGCGCGCGGCACCGGCCTGGGGCTGACCGTCGCCGAGGGAATCGTGTCCCAGCACGGGGGCGCGATTTCCGCCTCGAACCGGCCGGGCGGCGGAGCGCTGCTCGAAGTGAGGCTGCCCGGGGCATGAGCGTCGCCGAAAACGAACTTCTCGAATCGCTCGCCACGCCTCCGGTGGACGTGGCCGTGCTCGACGACGACGCCGATTTCCGCAACTATATCGAGGACGTGTTGCGCGACGAAGGGCCGTACGCGGTGCGAACGTACGCCCACCCGGACCGGCTGTTCGAGGCCGAGAAAGCGCCGGGGATCGTCCTGCTCGACATGAAAATGGGCGAAATTCGCGGGGACCGGGTGCTCGAACAATTGCTGGCGCGTTGGCCGCAATTGTGCGTGATCATCGTCACCGGTTATCCGTCGCTCGAAGACATGCGGGCGACGTTCAAGCAGAAGGCGTTCGATTACATCGCCAAGCCGTTTTCCATCGTGCAGTTGCGACAGGCGCTCGAAAACGCGACGGCGGCGTTCGGTCTGGGGCGGACCCCGCAAGACCGGTTGCGCGAGAAGCTCGGGCATCGGATCAAGATGCTGCGCGTGGAGCGCGACTGGTCGCTGAAGGATCTAGCCACGTCGGCCAAGCTGAGCGTCTCGCAGATCAGTTCGATCGAGCGCGGAGCGAATTTGCCGTCCATCGAAAGCCTGCTCGCGATTTCGCGGGCGTTCGAAAAGAAACCGTCGGATATTCTGGCTTCAATCGAATTTTGACCATGAACCCCGACCCTCGCTACCCCATTGGAACGTTCGTTTACTCGCGTCCGCGGCGCGCGGAGTGGATCGAAGATATCGCGAAACTGCCGTCGCGGATGCGCGAGGCGGTGGCGGGGCTCGACGACGCGCAACTCGACACGCCGTATCGCGACGGCGGCTGGACGGTGAGGCAGGTTGTACACCATACGGCCGACAGTCACGTCAACAGCTACGCGCGATTTCGATTGGCGCTGACCGAGGACGAGCCGGTGATCAAGCCTTACGAGGAGCAGCTTTGGGCCGAACTGGCCGATGGCAAGAGCGGCCCGGTGGAGGTGTCGCTGGCTTTGCTCGGTGCGCTGCACACGCGGTGGACGGCGCTGTTACGCTCGCTCGACGAAGCGCAATGGCAGCGGGCGTTTATCCATCCGGTGGGCGGGCGCACCACGCTCGACTTCGCGGCGGGGCTCTATTCCTGGCACGGGCGGCACCATACGGCGCACGTTACAGAGTTGCGGCGGAGGATGGGATGGTGATGGCCGCCGGCCTTTTGGCCGTGGCGGCGGCTTGGGCCCAATCGGGTTCGAATCTTCTTTATTCGGCGGAGTGGCGGCTGATCCACGCCGGCGACGTGCGGGTGAAGTGGAAGCCGGGGCAAGGCGCGGAGATGCTGATCGAATCGACGGGCCTCGTTTCGCGGCTGCACAAGATCCGCGACGAATACCGGGTGGCGTTCGACGAGAATTTTTGCGCTTCCTCGGCGGCGATGAAGATCGAGGAAGGGGCGCGGCGGCGGGAAACCGAAGTCCGCTACGACGGCGCGGCGCGAAAGGCGACGTTGCGCGAGCGCGATCTCGTCAAGGACGCGATTACCGGGACGCACGAAGTGCCGCTACCCGGCCCTTGCGTGCACGACGCGATCGGCGGCTTGATGGCGTCGCGGAAGCTGGATATTCCACTGGGAAAGAGCGCGACGGTGCCGGTAAGCGACGGCAAGCGCTTCGCGGACGTGAAGATCGAGGCGCAGGAGAAAGAGCGCGTTAAGACTCCGCTGGGGACGTTCGACACGACGCGCTACGAAGTGTTCCTGTTGAATAACGTCATCTATCCGCGCAGTGGGCGAGTGTACGTGTGGATGACGAACGACGCGCGGAAGCTGCCGGTGCAGATTCGGGTCCGCCTGCAACTGTTGATTGGAACGGTGACGCTGCAACTGGTGAAGGAGGAGGCTCCATGAGATTGCTTTGCGCGGCCGCGCTGGCGGCGGTGTCGGCCCGGGCGCAGTTGATGCCCAACCCCGAAGTCAACAAACTCACCGAGCGCTTACAGCAACTGTGCGAGAGCGTGTCGATCGTGATTCCCGACCTGCCGCGCGCGACGGGGCCGATGCTCGAACAGGTGCGCGAATCGCGGGCGGCGCTGGCGCGCACTCCGCAAAGCACGGTGGCGACTTACAACTTACTCAGTCAGTTGCGGAACTTTCTGGTGGTGGCGGACGCGCTGCCCAAGCCGTATCCGTTTCCCGAAATCGGCGTGCGCCAATTCGCCGAATTGCGCGATGGGACGGCGAAGCTCGACGCTCACTTCCGCGCGCTGATGCCGCTGCGCGAAGCCGCGCTAACTCCGCCCGATCGCGATAATCTCGCCCGCTACCGCGACGTGAACGCGCAACTGGGACCGCCGACGGCGGGGCGTGTGGTGTTTCTCGGCGACTCGATTACGGACGGCTGGCGACTGAACGAATATTTCGCGGGCAAAGACTTCGTCAACCGGGGTATCGGCGGGCAAATCACTTCGCAGATGCTAGCGCGGATGAAAGCGGATGTCGTCGATTTGAAGCCGAAGGCGATGCTGGTGCTGGCGGGAACGAACGATATCGCGCGCGGCACGCCGCTGGGGATTATCGAGAACAACCTTCACATGATGTGCGATCTGGCCGACGCGGCGAAGATCAAGGTGATTCTCGCGTCGGTGCTGCCGATCCACGACTACAACCAGAACGTGAACCCGAGTTACTTGCGCTCAAAGCAACGTCCGCCCGAGCAGATCAAGAATCTAAACGCGTGGCTCAAGACGTTCGCGCAGAATCGCGGATACGTGTATCTCGATTACTACAACGCGATGACCGATTCGGCGGGTTTTCTGCGACAGGATTTGGCGGAGGACGGCCTGCATCCGAACGCGACGGGGTATCGAGTGATGGCTCCGTACGCGCTGCGGGCGATCGAGGACGCGCTAAAGGTTCCGGCGGGCGTCGGCCGCGGCCGACCTTAGTACGAGGATGGCATGGCATCAGTACGAGGATGGCATGGCATCGGGCAGTTCCTCGATTTCAAGAGGTTCAGGAAGCGAGCAATATCGTGGACTCGCCAATTCCTTAAGACATTGAGGCAAGTATCGGTTTCGTCCTCTCGACACTTTTGAATACACCTTGTTGCGTGACCTAGGGTTGCTTTGCTGGACAGCGACATAATGACATCTCGCCGAGAAGTGCTCTCCGCATGCGTCGATTCGTCGAGCTATTTCCTCCCGATCAGTGCTATTACCCAAAGCTCCTAGATAAAGCGCTGCAGCGCCAACCGCAGGATCACTTGCGTCCTCACGAAGGGACGAGCGAGCCTTTCTAATCAACTCGTCATCTAACAGCTCTAACCTAATGGCCAATCGCCACATGTGCATCAACTGCCACGGATAAATGATGCGTGGCTCTTTCGTAAGAAGACGAACGATTTCCTGGCGATACTCATTCGCCAGTCCAGCGAAGCCTAGGAACTTACAATAAGTTTCCGCCTGGGACGGATTCTTAATCAACTGCGTTAGAACAAATCCGCAAATCTCCGAGAGATCTCCGATTTCAATATCTTTGTAGCGCTTCAACGAATGGAGTCGATTCAAGCAATACCTCATCTTTCGCTCGTCTCTACGCTCGCTTTGTATTATCTGCGTCACCTTCGCGTGGAGCTTCGGGATTGCTTCGTCTATAGACGCCCGGGTTTTCTGACCGATCAACGCCTCTATCCTTGCGATTTCAGGATCGTAAGGCGTGCGATGATCTTTCATCTTGGAAGCGGATGGCCCGAGAATTTCAGTCTTCGCAGAATTAATGAATAGACCTAGCTCCCGAAGTCGTTTCACAAGACTGCAAAGCGCCTGGCGAGCAGAGCCTTCGCTTTCCGTAACGATCCGAATATCGTCGACGTAGCGAAACATGACGAAGCCATCTCTTTTCATATGCTCATCAACGCAATGAAGCATAGCATTTCCAAGGAGCGAACTCGCATCGACATTCTGTGGAAGGCCTGCGTGATCGTATGGGCTCCATCTCGCAAGGAGGCGGTTGAGTACGTCAACAACTCGGCCGAGGCTCGGCACCAAGTCGTTCAACTGATCCTTCAGCACAGCGAACTTAATGCTCTCAAAGTAGTGAGATAGGTCAGTTACCACGACATACGCCGCGTCGTTCTTCTTCAGCGCTTCTGCGACGGAGTTCTGGAAATCTTTGAACTGCTGAACCGCCGGCTTGAACATCGGATAACGGCCGGAGCCCTGCAGCCGGAAGGAGAACACGCTGGAGTTAATCCGACTGTCTACTTCGTCTGCCAACTTATCGATAATTCCTTGATAGGCGAGCCTATCCCAAAACGTGAGGTAGATAGCGCTTCTCGTTGCGTAATTCTCTTTTGGGACTTCGTATGGCGCTCCCTCCCAAGGATCATAGGCACTGCCGATCGCGTCCTGTATCGTCGTCTTCATCCCCTCTCGAAGAAAGTCGTTGAAAGAAAGAGGGTCTGGCCAGAAATCGTCATCAATATCTTTTCGCAGCCGTTTCGTCGCAAGGTCCCAGTCAATATGCAACGAAGAGAGATCAAAGCTGCCGCTGGACGCTTGTTTGTCCATAGGTTCAGTCTGCCATACTCATTGACGGTTCGCATCATCATGAGAACTAATTGAGGCTCCTAGTCCCAGAACCTTCGAAGGCAATCGCCGCAGTGAGTGTGCTCTTACCCGAGCCGTTCGGCCCAGCGACCAAAGTCAGAGTGGGCACTTCATCTGGCGTTCGACGCCAGTTCGTCTACCACGATTCGATGTGAGACTCGAGGCTGAGCGGGATCCAAGCGGACTTCGAACCGCTTACCGTTTGGCCATTCCTCGATACAGCGCCCCGCCGCGTCGACGAACACGACCGGATGACCGGCCGCGAGGGCCGCCCGGCGGGCGCGTCGGCCCGCCATCTGCGCAGCTCGAGCGAAGTCGTCGGTCAGGATACTTGCGTGGACCATCCTTCTCAGTATCTCGCGGTCCTCCGTCCCCGATTGGCTACAGCACGCGCGCCCTATGCCTTGTCGCTAGTCGTTGCTATTGCGAAGGCGATACGGCGATTCGATCATCTCGGCGCGAGGCGCCACAGTAGGCCAGCTTTTCAGGTCGGCGCCGCGGTCTAGATTCGCTCGATCAGCACGTCGGCGGCGTAGGCCGCCAGCGCCTCCAGGTCGTCCGGGTCGGACGTGAGTACGGTCCCTCCGGGTTCGGCGAACGCTACGACAAGGGCATCGACGGCCGAGCCGCGACGGGCCAGCCTCCGCAGGAAGGCCGCTCGCCGCGCGAGAGACTCGGAGATCGCATCCGCGATCTCGCAGGTCTTGAGAAATCGATTCTCGTTCGCGTCGCGACCCACGTGCCCCTGCAGGCACTCCACGAGAACCACGGCGGGTACCGTCGGTGGCCATAGACCCTCCTCGCGTAGGGCGACGATTAGGGCTAGAGCGTGGCGCGAACGCTCCGCCAGTCGGCTGACCGCCCCCGAATCCAGGATCAACACAAATCGAGAATCGACAAGGCTAGCTCACCTTCCGATCCGCGCGACCGGAGATTCGTCGCGCCAAGGCAGCCGCGCGGGCGCGATCCCTTAGAGCGGGCTGGCCGACCTGTGCCGCAAGTTCGGCCGTGTAGCGCCGACTGGCGGACTGTAGCTTCCGACGACGCACTTCGGCGCGCACCGCTTCCTGAAGAAGCTCGGATGCGGGGAGCCGACGCTCCTTCACCATTTCATAGAGGTCCGTCGGCAGATAGACCTGCATGCGCGGCATACGTCTAGTCTACACACATGCTTAGTAGCGCCAGCTTTTCAAGTCCGCGCCGGGTGGGTGATCGATTTCCATGCGACGGAGAATCTTCGGCAGATACATCGTGTTGTAGCGCAGGCGCGAGATGGCGTTCGGTAAGTTGGGATCGCCGTTCCAGCAATGCTCGGCGCGGTCCCCGTAGGCGACTTCCGCTTCGGCCGGAGGGTTGGCCGCTTTCTTCAAAAAGTCTTCCATTAAGTAGACGGCGTTGTTGAGATAGTAATTGTCCATGTCGCCGCAATAGAGGTGAATCTTGCCGCGAACCTTAGGGCCGAGCTTCGCCCAGTCGCGTTCGAGGATGTGACGAAGGTCGTAATTGTCGCGCCAATAGGCGGCGACTTTCGGATCGATCGCGCCGGTGAGTTTGTCGAAGATGCGCGCCGGGTAACCGTCCGGGCCGACGGGCGAGTACACGGCCTCCCAGATGTCGTACTGCTGCCCGCTGCGGCTGCGTGTGCCAAGCGCGAGTTCGTAGTAATTCGAATCTTCCTGCATGGCGCTCACATGACCGAGATAGTCGCGATGCGCGGGACGCGGAACGCGGCGGTGCGCGCCGTCGACGAAGTAAGCGTTCTTGTCCTTATATAGGTCGATGGTGGTGTAAGCGCGGAAGTCGACCGGATCGGGGCAGGCGACGAACGCGCCGTTAAACTCGTCGGGGTAGAACATCTGGACGGCGAGCGCTTCCCAGCCGCCCGTCGATCCGCCGTAAGTAAATCTCGCCCAACCTTGTCCGATGCCCCGATACTTCTTTTCGATGAACGGGACTAACTCGGTCATGATGGCGTCGCCATACGGTCCTAAGTTCGCCGAATTCACCGCGTAGGAATCGTCGTAGTAAGGGTTAGCGTGCTGAATTTCGAGAATAATGACGCGAGGGAAACCGGGCGAAGTCCACTTCTTGTAGAAATCGTAGGCTTCTTGTTGTTGGATGCGGTTGTACCCGGAAAGCTTGAAGCGGGCGCTGAAATCGGGCTTGAGGTCCGGATCGGGCGGGGTGGTGCGAAACCCGTCGAAGTCCGCCGGAAAGTGACCGTGATAAATCATCACCGGGTAGCGAGCCTCGGGGTGCTCGTCGAAGCCCTCGGGCAACAGCACGTGCGCGCCTAAGTGCATGGGGCGTCCCCAGAACTTGGTGAGTAACTTGCTCTCGATGCGGTCGTGGCGGATGTACTTGGTATCTTTCGGCGGCGCGATGGGCGGAATTTCTTCGGTGAGCGAAATCGAGATGCGTCCGGTTGCGCCGATTGTTGCTTTGACGGGCTTCGAGTAGAGATTGCCGGGCGCGCGATTCCACTGTTGGCCTTCGCCGCGATCCATCGGTAACTTCACGGTGTGTCCGTCGGCGCGGCGAAACGTCTCGTACTTATGCAGCAACGCCTGGACGAAGTATTCGCCGGGTTTCACTTGCGAGGGACTGCGTACCGGCCAGCCGAAGGCTTTCGAGTCGACGATCCAAGGCGCGCCGGGTTTCCAGTTCTCGACATCGACGCCGAAGACCATTTGCGTGTTGGGACCGTCGTTGATTTGAAAGCGAGGCTCGGCTTGGGGATCGGTGGAGAGCAGAACGAGGAGGCGTCCGTCGAGAGGTTGCGAACTTCGGGAAGTGGGGAAGGTAACGGAGAAATCGGCGGCGAGAAGAAACACCAGCGCGTGCATGAGCGCCAGTGTAGCGGACTAGAATGCGGCGACGCGCGAGGCGTGTTCGGCGATCTTCGAGTGGATAGTGGAGATGCTGGCGGCGGCGCCGGGCATGATGGCTCCGGCGGCCATGGCGACCAAACCGGCGAGCAGCGCGTACTCGATGAGGTCCTGACCGCGCCGGTCGAGCCAAAGACGAAGGGAAAGGTTTCGCATGTTAGGCACCTAACGGGAGAGGCGGACCTTGCGGCCCGCCTTCCGTTCGCGAACGTGAATATTGGCTCCCTAGGTTAGGAACCCGCCGAGGCCGCGGTCGACATGGTCGTCGCAACCTTGCTGAAGATGGTGCTGATGCTCGAAGCGACGCCGGGCATAATCGCGCCCGCGGCAACCGCTACGAAACCCGCCATGAGCGCGTATTCGATGAGGTCCTGACCACGGGTGTCTTTCCAAATCTTCAGCGCCCAAACGAGATTTACAATCTTCTTCATTTGCTCCCCTCCTTCAGGAAGTCTTGCTGTTCCCAGACTACGGGCGGGAGCGTCGGAACTAAATCGGCATGACCCCTTAGCGCGGGCGCCGGTTATACCTACTCGGAGGCCGCGGAAAATCCGTCCGAACGGAGCTTCATGCGCTTATGCGAGAACATCGCCAGGTTCGCCAAGTGCGGCCCGGCGACCGCTTGCGCGGCGATTTCGACCGGACAATTCGGCTCTTGGCGCGACTTCACGCAATCGAGGAAATTTTGGACGTGCGCTTCGACGGGCACGGGCATCTTCTGTTCCATCGACGGCGGCGCGCCTTTCTTCCAAGGCTCGGCGAACACTTGATAACCCGCATCGTCGAGAATCATCGTGGCTTGATCGCCCTGGAACGTAATCGACCAGCCGTTCTGGAAAGCGTTGTCGTAGTTGAGCGTCCAGGTGACCATGAAATCGGGGTACTCGAAGACGGCGGAGAAGACGTCGGGATGCTCCGCGCCCTGCATCTTGGCGACGTAGCCGTGCGCGACGGCGGACTTGGGCGGGCCGGACTTCATGTACCACTGCACGACGTCCATCAGGTGCGTACCTTGATCGGTCATGTTGCCGCCGGCGTAATCGAAGAAGTAGCGCCAGCGGCGGAAGCGCATGGGTTCGAGATCGCGCTTGCGGGCGGAACCGAGGAAGCGCTCCCAATCGAGCTTGCCGGCGAGCGGCGAGTTGTCGAGGGGCTTGGCGACGTTCCAGTTCCACTGGGGCTTGACCATCGTGACGCGGCCGAGGACGCCGTCGTCGATGAGTTTCTTCGCGGCGAGAATCGACGGCGCGCTGCGGCGCTGCATGCCGATCTGCACGATCTTCTTCGTCGCGCGGACGGCTTGGATCATGCGCGAGCTTTCCTCGAGCGAGTGCGAGAGCGGCTTTTCGAGATAGACGTCTTTGCCCGCGCTCAGGGACTCCATCAGCATGGGCGCGTGGTGATGGTCGGGGGAGGCGATTACGACGGCGTCGAGCGACTTGTCTTCGAGCAGTTTGCGATATTCGACAAACGTCTTCGCCGAGGGCGCTTCCTTGAGCGCCTCCGCCGTGTTCGGTTCGTACACTTCGGCGATGGCAGCGCAATTCGCGCCGAGCTTATTGAAGGTGCGCTGAAGGTAGCGCCCGCGCCCGCCCGCCGCGATCAGACCGTACGTCAAACGATCGTTTGCGCCGAACGCGGACTGGGGGACGAAGAGCGGCGCGGTGGCCGCGACAAAGTTCCGCCGAGTAGTCATGCGATGAATCTCCTGCCGATAAGTTGTACTTGAATCCGGCGATTCCAGCAACCCGTACTCTCGCCTTCCGCGCGCCGTCGCACGCCGATTGGCTGTTTCTGGCGGTGATCGGGTGGTGCTTTATGGCGGGCGAGAGCGGATGGTCGCGCTTGTTGATGGATGGCGACGCGGGCGTCCACTTGCGCATCGGCGACTGGGTTCGCGAGCACGGGCGCGTGCCGACGGTCGATTTGTTCGGCTACTCGAAACCGCACGGCGAATGGTTCGCTTACGAATGGCTGGCGGGGGTGCTGTTCTCGATCGTGCACGACTGGGCGGGGTTGAAGGGCATGGTGCTGCTGACAGGGCTGGTGCTGGCGGCGGTTCCGGCGGTGGTAGCGATGCACGCGGCTTGGCGAGGCGCGCAAGGACTGCTGGTATTGGGGCTGTCGCTGGTGGCGACGAATGTGCTGAACGTACACTTTCTCGCGCGACCGCATATCTTCACGCTGCTGCTGCTCGCGATCTCGACGTGGATGGTCGAAGCGGATCGCGTGGAGCGCTCGGCGCGGCTGTGGTGGATTTTGCCGATCGTCGCGCTGTGGGCGAATTTGCACGGCGGGTTCTTCATCCTGTTTCCGTACTTCGCGATTCTGTCGCTCGAGTCGCGGCGTTACGCGCTAGCGGGCGCGGGCTGCGCGGTGGCGTCGCTCGCGAATCCCTACGGCTGGAAGCTGCACGCGCACGTCGTGGAATACTTGCGCTCCGATTGGGTGATCCGCTTCGTCGACGAGTTTCAGTCGCCGAAGTTCCGGTCGGAGCCGATGCTGTGTTTCCTACTGCTGTTGTTTTTGGCGCTGGGTTGCGCCGGAATTCTCGCCGCGCGCGGGCGCTGGGTGGACGCGCTGCTGATCGCGTTCTTCGGCTACTGCGCGCTGAAAAGCGTGCGGCACACGACGATCTTCGCCGTGGTCCTGGTACCGCTGATCGCCGCGGAGCTGTCGCGGTTCGTAAAGCTCGACTTGCCGGAGTTCGATTTCCGGCGGGTGACACCTTGGGCGGCGGCGTTCGCCCTGGCGGTTGCCCTGTGGCCGGGGGCCGCTTGGCCGAAACAGTTTCCCGAGGAACTGTTTCCGGTGGCGTTGGTCGAGAAACACGCGGAGCGGCTGCGGACGGCGCGGGTTTTCACGTCGGATCAGTGGGCCGATTATCTGATTTATCGCAATTATCCACGGCAGCAGGTCTTCATGGACGCGCGGCACAACTACTTCGGCGAGAAGATCGGCAACGAATTCGTCACCGTCATTCACGGCTTGCCCGGATGGCGCGCGATCGTCGACAAGTATCGTTTCGACGCGATGCTGCTGCCCCCGGATATCGCGCTTAGCGCGCTGCTCGCGGAGCGGCCGGAGTGGCGAGTTCTGGATCGCGACGCACGGGCGGCGCTGTGGGTTCGAAGTTCGGCGCCGCTTGCGGAAGCTCGATCTCCGTCCGCGTCCCCTGCCCCGGCTGACTCTCGACCGTGAGCCGGTAGGCGTCGCCATAGAGAACGCGCAGACGCGCGATGACATTCGAGAATCCGATACCCGCGGTGAAGGCGTTCTTCAACCGCTCTTCGTCCATCCCTTCGCCGTCGTCGCCCGCGACGATGCGGAGCGTCGCGCCGTCGAGGCTCGCACGGATAAAAATCTTTCCACCCGCAAGCCGGTTCGACAATCCGTGCTTGACCGAATTTTCGACGATCGGCTGCAGCATCATGCTGGGCACAAGACGGTCGAGCGCGACGGGATCGATGTCTTTTTCGAACCTCAGCTTGTCGCCGAAACGCACCATCTCGATGGCGAGATAGTCGTCGATGAAAGCGAGTTCGTCGCGCAGCGGCACTTGCGCGTCCACGTTGCGGAGCAGGCGGCGGAGGATGCTCGATAGGCGGTAGATCGTACTGCGCGCCTCTTCCTGATTGACGCGCACGAGCGAGGCGATCGAGTTAAGCGTATTGAACAGGAAATGCGGGTTGATCTGATTCGTTAGGGCGGCTAGGCGCGCTTCCACCAGCAATCGGTTTTGGGCTTCGAACTTGCGCTCGGTGCGCGCCGAGGCCCAGATTTTCAGCGGCACGGCGACGCAGAGTACGACGGTGGCGTACGCCGCCACCAGCAGCCAACCCGAGCCGGGCGTGATCGAGTGCAGCGTTTTCGGGCCGAAGATGCGGCTTACCGTTTCATGAATGAACGCGGCGAAGAGAATCGAGCAAAGGAACAGCACGTGGAACGCCGCGCGGGTCGGGTCCGCGCCTTTTCGGAAAACGCGATACCCGGCGAGCGTGTCGAACACGGGCGAGAAGCGCCAAATCTCTTCGGGGTCGGGCGCAAGATCGCGCAGCAGGCCGCCCAGCAGTCCGAAGCCGGCGAGCATCGGCATCGACATCCACTCGCCGTGCAGCATCGCGGGGATCGAGACGAGGGCCCCCGCCACGAGCCCGGTCAGGTAGCCGCCGGTGAGCCCCGCGAGCAACGCCCCCGCCAAACCGATATCGACCGCCTGATAGGACGGCGCTAGAACGCGAACCGCCACCCCCGCGCCGAAGATCGTTCCGTAGAGAAACGCCAGTTCGATGCGCGCGACGAGCGAACGTTCCTCTTGCATCAACATGCGTTCGAACCGGCCGAGGCGCGCGAGCACGCTGGCGACCGACGCGGCGACGGCGACGCGGACCAGCAGAACGACGAGTTGTTGCTCGAAAGGCATCGGCGACGAACCTTATACTGAAAGTACCTTGATGGCTTCCACCTTGCGGATGGCGGCGGAAGCCCGCTTGCCTACGGAGTTCGGCGACTTTCGCGTTTACGCGTTCGAGGACGGCGAGGACGAAGCGGTGGCGCTGGTATTGGGTGATTTTCGATCCGCCGCCGCGCCGTTGTTCCGCATTCATTCCCAGTGCCTGACCGGCGACGTATTCCATTCGCTGCGCTGCGATTGTCGCGCGCAACTGGAACTCGCGTTACGGACCGTGGCGCACGAAGGCGCGGGGTTGGTGGTGTACGAACTGAAGGAGGGCCGCGGGATCGGAATCGTCAACAAAATCCGGGCCTACGCCTTACAGGACGGCGGCGCGGACACGGTGGAGGCGAACCTGCAACTTGGGCTCGACGTCGATCTGCGCGACTATCGGATGCCCGCCGAAATCGCGAAGTGGTTCGGGTTGCGGCGCGTGCGGCTGATGTCGAACAATCCCGATAAGATCGCGGCGCTCGAAGCGGCCGGGATCGAAGTGGAACGCGTTTCCGCCGAAGCCGAAGCGAGCGCGTTGGCCGGGGATTACCTTCGGGTGAAGAAGGAAAAGCTCGGCCACCTGATCGACGGATTCTGAGTTACTCTTCGGCGGCCGCGCCGAAGCCGGTGGCGTGGGCCGGTCCACGGAACACGGCGTTCAAGAAGAGCAGATTTAATCCGTCCATATAGCCTCGAAAATTCGGATCGGCGGTAAATCCGATGACGTGACCCCGCCCTTGGCGTTCGACGACCAGGAACGGTTTGTAGGCGAGCTGTTTGCGATTTTCCTCCCACAAGTAACCGGAGGCGAGTAACTCGTCCGGCCCCTTGTAGACGGCGGCGTTGATTCCACGGTCGAGCTTGATGGGCGAATAGATGGTGCGCCCGGAAATCATCACGTGCACCGTATCCGGCGCGCCCGCCGTGAGCCAATGCTCGGGATCGACTTTGGCGCGGACCAGCACGCCGGCCACGTCGTCGGGCGACTCGCGGTCCGCTTGGATCGCCTTGGCCAAGTCTTCTTCTTTGGTGAACAACTTTCCGGCTACGGGACCTTCTTCCGGCTTCGCGGGCGCGGGCTTCGGAGCGTCGGTTCCGCGCGCGAGCGACTCCTGCTGAATCCCGAGCAGTCCGACGCGCGAATCGGAGAGAAAATTCAGCGCCGATCCCAGCCCGACGATCGTGCCACCCGTCTGCACCCACGCTTTCAATCGGGCCGACGCGCCCGACAGCGCGCCGCCGTACTGGCCTTCGGGAAGGATGAGCACGTGGAACTTCGACAGATCGGCGAACCCGAGCCGCGACGTGCGAATCATCGTGACCGGATAGCCGTACTGGCGCTCGATCAAAAACCGGGCGTGGCCCGCCGACAGGGAGGACACCGGCTGATCCCAGGCCATGGCGACGTTGATCTTGCGCATCGCCGAGACGTTGTTCGACCCGAAGTTCGCGCCGTCCTCCACCCAGCCGGTGTTGGTGGCGATCACTTCCGCGCCCGAAGGGGGCACTAACTTCGCCATCGTGTCGTGGATGGTTTTCTCGTCGTTTTGCTTGACCTGAACAATGAGTGTGCCTTCGGGGAACTTACGCCCGGCCTGCGTGAACGTCTTGTCGGTGGAATGGACCTTTACGTCCGCGCGCAGCAACGCGGCGAGTAACTTGGCCGAAGCGGTGGAACCCCACGGGACTAAGTACGCGACCGCCGCTTTCCCGCCGGTAATCTTGCCCGGTACCGTTTGCCCCGGCGCCACGGGATCGAGTTGTGCGGCGGGGACGGCGGGTAAGCCCACGCTCTCGACGCCGTATTGCATGGGCAAGTTCCACGCGGTGACGTCGTAAATTTCGTCGCGCAACTTCCGCTTGCGGCGGCGCTCCTGCTCGGCGAGAAAGTCTTTTTCCATCTCGACCTTCGGCGCCAAGTAATTCACCGCCATCCGCTTCATCGGCTGGGCCAACGAGACGACGTAACTCCCGGCGGGAAAATCCTTGCCGCCCGCCGAAAAGGCCGTTCGCGCTTGCCCCAGGTCGATCCCCTGATCGGCCAGGAGCGTCGCGAGCTTATCCACGTTCGCCACGTCGCCTTTGCGCGACAGCACATAGGCTTTCGTGTCTTCCGTCCGCCCTTCCTCGATCGCCGTCTTGCGGTAGTTGTAGAAATTCTCGATCAGCTTCTGGCGATTCTGCGCCGCCGCTTCGCAAGACGAGATCGAAGCGACGAAATGGCGCTGCACGCTCTGCGGATACTCGACCACGGTACCGTCCGCGCGCTGGTATTTAAGTCCCCGCAGCGACGCGTTCTCGTAAGTCATGGCGATGCCGCCGTAGTAGATCGGCCAGCTCGCCCCATAACCGGGATAGAAGGCGTCGAACACCTCGCGCGTAAAATACGAAAATCCGAACTGGTCGAAGTGCTTGGCGTTATTCTTCCCGAACCAGTCGAGCGATTCGCGCTGCGACTTGGTGATGTGCGGGTTGTAAGGAACGGCTTCCGGCGCGAAATAGTACGTGGTCTCGCCGCCCATTTCGTGCAAGTCGACGAAGACGAGCGGATACCAGTCGAGCAGCATTTTGATACGCGCGCGCGTCTCGGGTTGCGTGAGCGCGAACCAGTCGCGGTTCATATCGAAGTGGTAGTGGTTCGAGCGGCCGCCGGGCCAAGGCTCGTCGTGATCGGCGGAAATCGGATTGCCGTCCGGTTCGAGCCCTTCGACGGAATCGTAGTGCTGCACGAACCGCTGGCGCCCGTCGGGATTTTGGATCGGGTCGATCATCACGACGGTGTTGGAAAGAATTTCGTCCACCATCTTCGACCCGCGCGCCGCGAGCAGATGATACGCGGCGAGCATCGCGGAATCGGTGGTCGAGATTTCGTTGCCATGGACGGAGTAGGCGAGCATCACCGGCGCCGGTAGGTTTGTCATGAGACGCTTCGAGTCCGCTTCGTTCGTGGCGCGCGGGTCGGCGAGCCGCTTCATGGCGGATTGGATTTCGGGCAGGCGGCGGATGTTCGCTTCGCTCGAAATGGTGACGACGATCAGCGGCCGACGCTCCCACGACTGTCCATATGTGGCGAGTTTGCAGCGCGACGGCGCGGCGGCGCACAAAGCCTTGAAATACTCGACCGTCTGCGCGGGCGACGCGATGCGCTCGCCGGGATCGAACCCGAGGACTTTCTTGAATGTGGGGATGGCGGGGTCGTAGGTCGTGCCGGGCCAGAACTCGAATTTAGACTGGGCGAAGGCGACGGAAGAGACGGCGAGAACCGCGAGAACTTTCATTAGTTAACAGGATAGTAGCTTGCGACGGAAAAGCAAAAAGCCCGCCGGGTTGGCGGGCTTTTCGTCGAATTAATCGGGCGGCGTCCTACTCTCCCGCGAGCGTCAACTCGCAGTACCATCGGGGCTGCAGGTCTTAACTTCCGTGTTCGGGATGGGAACGGGTGGGACCCCTGCGCTACGGCCACCCAAAGTCGCTGGCCGAAGCGCGAGGCGCGACGGCGGAACTTGGGGAACTGTTCTATGACGGGCGACTGGACGTTGTTCCCGCGCGAGGCGGGGAGCGGAAAGAGGTCGAAGACTCTGAAGTGTATGGGGTTAAATTTTATGGTCAAGCCGAACGGGCTATTAGTAACGGTAAGCTCAACGCATTACTGCGCTTCCACATCCGTCCTATCAACGTGGTAGTCTTCCACGGCCCTACATAGCTTATAAAGCTTGGGAAATCTCATCTTGGGGAAGGTTTCGCGCTTATATGCTTTCAGCGCTTATCCCGACCGAATTTCGCTACCCAGCGGTGCATCTGGAGATACAACTGGATCACAAGAGATTCGTCCATCCCGGTCCTCTCGTACTAGGGACAGGCCCCCTCAAATTTCCTGCGCCCACCACAGATAGGGACCGAACTGTCTCGCGACGTTCTGAACCCAGCTCACGTACCGCTTTAATAGGCGAACAGCCTAACCCTTGGGAGCTTCTACACCCCCGGGATGCGATGAGCCGACATCGAGGTGCCAAACCGGAGCGTCGATGTGAACTCTTGACTCCGATCAGCCTGTTATCCCCGGCGTACCTTTTATCCGTTGAGCGATGGCCCTTCCATACAGAACCACCGGATCACTTTGGCCTGCTTTCGCACCTGCTTGACTTGTAGGTCTCACAGTTAACCAAGTTTATGCCAATGCACTCGACCGCTGATTTCCAAACAGCGTGAACTTAGCTTCGCGCGCCTCCGTTACATTTTGGGAGGCGACCGCCCCAGTCAAACTACCCGCCTACCAATGTCCTTCCGCCGGATTACGGCGGTAAGTTAGAATAACAGATTGCACAGGGTGGTATCTCACCGGTGGCTCCCCTGAGACCAAAATCCCAGGTTCAAAGCCTCCCACCTATGCTGCGCAGCGCAACCCATAATTCACTGATAGGGTATAGTAAAGGTGCACGGGGTCTTTCCGTCTAGTGGCGGGCATCCGGCGTCTTCACCGGAACCACAAGTTCGCCGGGCGTCCTGTTAAGACAGTCCTCAGATCGTTACGCCATTCGTGCAGGTCGGAACTTACCCGACAAGGAATTTCGCTACCTTAGGACCGTTATAGTTACGGCCGCCGTTCACCGGGGCTTCAGTTCAAAGCTTCGCTTGCGCTAACCTCTCCCTTTAACCTTCCGGCACCGGGCAGGCGTCAGCCCCTATACGTCGTTTTGTTGACTTTGCAGAGACCTGTGTTTTTGTTAAACAGTCGCCTGAGGCTATTCACTGCGACCCCCCGAAGGGGGCACTCCTTCTCCCGAAGTTACGGAGCTAATGTGCCTAGTTCCTGAACAGAACATCACCCGAGCGCCTTAGAATACTCATCTCGTCCACCTGTGTCGGTTTGTGGTACGGACTCTATCGGCATATTCTTAGCGGATTTTCCTGGCAGACGGCCGGGCGGATTTGCCTATCCCAGCCTCCCTTCGCTCCGGTTTGTAACCATTTCGCCCCGGAACTTACGGTCTGCGTCCCCGCGTCGATCCCAACAGAGGTCGCGGAATATTAACCGCGTGTCCATCGGCTACGCCTCTCGGCCTCGCCTTAGGATCCGACTAACCCTGAGCGGATTAACCTTTCTCAGGAAACCTTAGACTTACGGCGGCCAGGGTTCTCGCCTGGCTTGTCGCTACTTATGCTGGCAGAGTCTCTTCCTGTTTCTCCAGTGCTCCTCTCGGTACACCTTCGCGGACTCAGGAACGCTCTCCTACCACGCGCCTTGCGGCGCATCCATAACTTCGGTACCATGCTTCAGCCCCGTTGGATTGTCGGTGCCGAGTTGCTCGACCAGTGAGCTATTACGCTTTCTTTAAAGGATGGCTGCTTCTAAGCCAACCTCCTGGCTGTCTGAGCCTCTTGACGTCCTTTCCCACTAAGCATGGATTTGGGGACCTTAGTTGATGGTCTGGGCTCTTCCCCTTTCGACAATGAAGCTTAGCCCCCACTGTCTGACTCCCGCGTTACGCGTTCCCGGCATTCGAAGTTTGATTGAATTCGGTAACCTGGGAAGGCCCCTAGTTCATCCAGATCTCTACCACCGGGACGGACCACGCGAGGCTAGCCCTAAAGCTATTTCGGAGAGAACGAGCTATCACGGAATTTGATTAGCCTTTCACCCCTACCCTCAGCTCATCCAAGCTGTTTTCAACCAACACTGGTTCGGACCTCCATCCGCTGTTACACGGATTTCATCCTGGCCAAGGGTAGATCATCCCGCTTCGCGTCTAATCCCAGCGACTTCGCGCCCTATTCAGACTCGCTTTCGCTGCGGCTCGCTTTCGCTTAACCTTGCCACTGAGATTAACTAGCCAGCTCATTATTCAATAGGCACGAGGTCAGGCTTTGCCTTGCGGCCATAGCCCTCCCACTGCTTGTAGGCATGCGGTTTCAGGTACTATTTCACTCCCCTCGCAGGGGTGCTTTTCACCTTTCCCTCACGGTACTTGTTCACTATCGGTCGCCAACGAGTATTTAGCCTTGCCGGATGGTCCCGGCGGATTCGCGCAGGGTTTCTCGTGCCCCGCGCTACTTAGGAACCACTTCAAGGGAGGATTGCATTTTCGTCTACGGGGCTGTCACCCTCTTTGGCCGGCCTTTCCAGACCGTTCGGCTAACGCTCCCCTATCCCTCTTTTAACCGCCCGAGCCTCGCTCCCAAAGAAACGAAGCCGGGTGATTATTGTGGCCCTGCAACCCCGGACTCTCCTTGCGAATCGTCCGGTTTAGGCTATTCCGAGTTCGCTCGCCGCTACTATCGGAATCACGGTTGTTTTCTCTTCCTATGGGTACTGAGATGGTTCACTTCCCCACGTTCGCTTCGCCGCCCTATGAATTCAGGCGGCGATACCAGACTCTTCGTCTGGCGGGTTCCCCCATTCGGAAATCCCCGGATCGCAGAATGCTTGCTTCTCCCCGAGGCTTATCGCAGCTGGCCACGTCCTTCATCGCCTGTTGGCGCCAAGGCATCCACACGCATGCCCTTAGTAGCTTGACCATAAAATTAACTCCAGACACTGGAGTCTTCGATCGCTACATCAACTACTACAACTGTTGTATTCTCTTGCGCTCGTCGCCGCCCCTAACGGTCTCGAGGATCGCTCCTCGGCCTTCTCGGGCGGCAACAACAACTTGCAGTTGCCCGTCATATTCAGTTTTCA